>Ga0080004_1120961_pt1 | contig 184688 bp, 179 predicted proteins | sample WasSprMetagenome_FD_69207 | JGI IMG/M metagenome (GOLD analysis project Ga0080004, IMG submission 69207) | Sulfidic aquatic microbial communities from Washburn Spring, Yellowstone National Park, USA - WS (SPADES assembly) (version 2) | ecosystem: Environmental > Aquatic > Thermal springs > Hot...
CAAATAATGAATATAAAAATATAAAGGCAGAAAAAAACATTGATTATTCAATATGTATGGTTTATTCAGGAATTGAGAAGGTTCTTAAAGATACAGGTTATAATAAGAGGGTTGAGGAATGTAAAGAGGCAGTTAAAGAAATTTTAAAATATATATGTAAAGAAATTAAGGATGATTTTGTTTTAAGGGATATTGAAAAGGAAATTTTTTTGAAATATAAGGATAAATTGCCTTTAAATTTAAGAAAAAGAGCAGAGCATTTTTATAGTGAGATGGAGAGGGTTGAAAAAGGAATGGAATTATGGGAAAAGGGAGATATTGAAGATTTTGGAAAGTTGATAAGGCAGTCAGGAGAAAGTTCAATTAAAAATTATGAATGTGGAAGTGAGGAAATGATTAAGATTTATGAGATTTTAAATTCAATTAAAGGTGTTTATGGAGCAAGATTTTCTGGTGCTGGATTTAGAGGATGGTCTTTTGGATTTATAAAAAATGACGAAAAGATGAAAAATGATATAATAAAAATTTTAAAAGAGGAATATTTGAAAAAGTATCCAGAATTTGAAAAAAGGTTTAAAATAATATTTGTTGATAAAAAACTTAAAGTTGATTTTAAAAATGAAAATTTTATACAGAAGCACAAATAGAAGTTCAGAACTGGTTGATTTTAAAAAGGCAGTATTGAAAGGACAGGCACCTGATTATGGTCTTTACATCCCAGCACAAATACCTGTTTTAAATAAAAAAGAAATTGATAATTTAAAAGGAAAAAGTTATACTGAAATTGCATTTAGAGTCCTTTCAAAATTTCTTGAAGATGAAATTCCTCTTAAAGAACTTCAGAATATTGTAAACAAAATATATAATTTCCCTGTCCCTGTTAAAAAAATAAAAGAAAATTTATACATACTTTATCTTGACAGAGGTCCAACTTTATCATTTAAGGATTTTGCTGCTTTATTTATGGCTGAAGTTATGGAATATTTTGCAAAAGAAGAAAATATAAAATTGAATATTCTTGTTGCAACAAGTGGAGATACAGGTGGAGCAATAGCAAATGCTTTTTATAAAAAGGAAAATATTAAAGTTTTTATTTTATTTCCTGAAAAAGAAATAACAGAAAGGCAGAGAAAACAAATGACAACTCTTGGAGAAAATATAATACCATTTGCAATAAAAGGTAAGTTTGATGATTGTCAGAATTTTGTAAAAATTGCTTTTAATGACCGGGAACTTTCTCAATTCAATCTTACAAGTGCAAACTCAATAAATATTGCGCGACTTTTACCACAATCAGTTTATTATTTTTATGCCTTTTCAAATATTGATTGTGAATATATAAATTTTTCAGTTCCATCAGGAAATTTTGGAAATTTAATGGGAGGAGTTATTGCAAAAAATATGGGATTACCAGTTAATAAATTTATAGTTGCTGTTAATGAGAATGATGAATTTCCAAATTTTTTAAAAACAGGCATTTATAACCCAATTATACCTTCAAGAAAATGTTCATCAAATGCAATGAATGTTGGACATCCAAGTAATCTTGCAAGATTAATTGATTTATATGGTGGATGGCTTTATGATGAAAGGGATTCAAGTGGTAAAATTATTAAATATGGTGTTTTGAAAATAAGACCTGATATGGAAAGGTTAAGAAATGATTTTATATCTTTTTCTATTTCAGATATTGAAGTTGAGGAAATAATTAAAAAATATTATGAGGAATATAAAATTGTTCTTGAGCCACATGGTGCTGTTGGAATATGTGCATATGAAAAGTCAGGTATAGAAGAAACTACTATATCAATTGAGACAGCACATCCATCAAAATTTCCAGAAGTTATAAAAAAAGTAATTGGAATAGAACCAGAGATACCGGAAAATATGAAAATTTTAATTTCAAGAGAAGAAAATTTTTACATAATTGAAAATAATTATGAAGAATTCAAGAAAGTTTTGAAGGAGAAAATTTTATGAAATATTTAATACTTATTATGGATGGTGCTGCTGATTTTCCAGTTCCTGAACTCGGTAATAAAACTCCTTTACAGGTTGCTAAAAAAGAAAATATTGATTATTTAACAAAAATTGGTTCAACTGGTTTATTAAATACAGTTCCTTATGGATGCTCTCCTGATTCAACAACTGCAAATCTTTCAATTCTCGGATATGACCCTAAAAAATATAATATTGGTAGAGGAGTTATTGAGGCATATGCAAGAGGGATAGAAATAAAGGATGATGAAATTGCATTCAGATGTAATTTAATAAATGTTGAAAATAATAAAATAAAGAGTTATTCAGCAGGTTATATTTCAGATGAAGAATCGGAACAATTAATTGAATATTTAAATGAAAAGATTGGAAATGAAAGGGTGAAATTTTATAAAGGAGTTGGTTTCAGAAATATTTTAATTTTAAAAGGAAATTTCTCATTAGATATTAAATGTTTTCCTCCACATGATTATAGTGGTTATAATATAGATGAGGTAAAAGTAAAACCAGTTTCAGAAAAGGGAAAAGAGACAGCAGAATTTCTGAATGATTTAATTTATCAGTCAAATAAATATCTTGAGTTTCATCCGATAAATATGAAAAGGGAAAAGGAGGGAAAGGAAAAAGCAAATTTTATATGGCCATGGTCACCTGGAAGAAAACCTGAAATTGAAAAATTTTATAATAGATATAAAATAAATGGATGTGTTATTTCTGCTGTTGATTTAATAAAAGGAATTGGAAAAATGATTGGATTTGAAATAATAAATGTTCCTGGTGCAACTGGTTTATGGAATACAAATTATGAAGGAAAGGCAGAATATGCTGTAAAAGCACTTGAGAAATTTGACCTTGTTTATGTTCATGTTGAAGGAATAGATGAAGCAGGACATGAAGGAAATATTGAACTTAAAATTAAGTGTATAGAGGACTTTGATAGGCGACTTGTTAAAAATATAATTGAAAAGGTAGATTTAAATTCAACAAAAATTTCAATTTTACCAGACCATTATACACCTGTAAAATTAAAATCACATAAAGAGGGATATGTTCCATTTTTAATTTATTCTCCATTTGAAAAACCGGATAAAGTAGAAAAATTTGATGAAGAAAGTTGTAAAAATGGAAAATTTAGAAAAATTGAAGGAGATGAATTTATAAATTTATTTTTAAAAGGAGAAAAATGTATATAATAATTGTTGGTTGTGGAAAAGTTGGTTCTTATCTTGCAAAATTACTTGATGAAAAAAATGATGTTGTTATTATTGATAAAGATGAAAAAAGTTTTGAGAAGTTGACTGATTTTAATGGAGTAACTATAGTTGGAGATGCTCTTGATACTGATGTTTTAAAAGAAGCGGGTATTGAAAAAGCAGATGCAGTTTGTGTTATTACAAGCAATGATAATGCAAATATAGTAATAGGTCAGGTTGCAAAAAAGATATTCAATGTAGAAAAGGTTATAATTAGAATTACTGACCCTAATAAAGAAAAAATATGTAAATTACTTGAAATTGAAACAATAAATACTACATCAATTTTTGCTTCTCTTATCAGGGATGGTCTTACAAAGAAAATATCATGTGATTTTTTATTTGGAAATGAAGATTTAACAATTATTGAATTAAATCCTGATAAAATAACTGGTAAAAAAATTGAAGAGATAAATGTTGATGGAGAACTTCAGATTTTTGCTATAATAAGAGGAAATAGAGGAATAATTCCTGAAAAGGGATTGAAAATTGAAAAAAATGATATAATTATAGGAATAGCAGAGAGAAAAAGTTTAAATAAATTTGAGGAGATATTAAAGATATGAATGTGATAATTGTTGGCGGAGGAAATGTTGGGTATTATCTTGCAGAAAAATTGAGTGAGAACCATTATGTTGTTTTAATTGAAAAGGAACAGAAATTAAGTGAAAAGATTGCTTCAAAAATAAACTGTCTTGTTATAAATGGAGATGGATGCGACCCTGAGGTTTTAAAAAATGCGGGGATAAAAAAGGCAGATTGTCTTGCAGCAGTCACAGGAAGTGATGAGGATAATCTTGTTATATGTCAGATAGCAAAAGAGATATTTAATGTTAAAAGAGTTGTTGCAAGAGTAAATAATCCCAAAAATGAAAAAACATTTTATCAACTTGGAGTAGATGTTGCGGTAAGCGGAACATCATTAATAGCAAAAATTATTGAGGATGAGGTTAACTGGGAGGACTTTACAACTTTGTTTACCTTCAAAAAGGGAAGATTATCTATTTTAAGAATTGATTTACCTGAAAATGCTCCTATAATAAATAAAAAATTAAATGAAATTCAACTTCCGGAAGATTCTGTTATTGTTGCAATTATGAGAGGTGATGATTTATTTATTCCAAGAACTGATTTTGTTTTTAAAGAAGAGGATGAGATTATTGCTATTACAAAGGTTGAAAATGAGGCATCTCTTATAAATTCATTAATAGGAGAGGTTGAAGAAAGATGAAAAAAATTATCAAATACCTTAAAATTTTATTGAATGGATGGCTTGGAATACTTGTTGAAATTTCATTTGTCATTTTTATTTTTCTTTTTTCATTAATTTTAAACCTTATTTTTTACATAATACTCCAATGATACCTCAATTTTCAAGAGATGATTTAAAAGGAATTTTTCATTATACTGGCAAACTTATAATATTACTTGGATATCTCTTTCTTTTCCCTTTATTTGTTGCACTCATATATAAGGAATGGAATCCAGCAATTGATTTCATTTTCTCCTCACTTTTTTCATTTTCTATCGGTTATTTAATAATATGGAGATTTCCTGAAGAAGTAGATATAAACTGGCGTCAGGGAATGGCAATTGCATCATTAATATGGCTTATTTATATGTTTCTCTGTGCAATCCCACTTTATTTATCAGGTCATTATAATTTATATATTGATGCATGCTTTGAAACGATGAGTGCTTTTACAACAACAGGTCTTGTCCTTGTTAAAAATCTTGACCATATGGCCAATTCTTATAATTTCTGGCGACATTTTATGTGTTTTATTGGAGGACAGGGAATAATACTTCTTGGGCTTTTAATTTTTTTTAGAGGTGCAGGTGCATTTAAAATTTATGTTGGTGAAGCAAGGGGAGAAAAAATTTCACCAAATGTTGTTCAGACAGCAAAATTTATATGGCTTGTAAGTATGTGTTATTTAATTATATTTACTCTAATCCTTGGTTTTGTAAATATATTTCATGGAATTTCTCCTTCAAGGTCTTTTTTTCATGCAATATGTATATTTATGGGTGGATGGAGCACAGCAGGTTTTGGAGTTCAATCACAGAATATTGCTTATTATCACAGTATATTAATTGATACAATAACTTTACTTACAATTATACTTGGAGCAACCAATTTTGCACTTCATTATGCTGTCTGGACAGGAAAGTTTAAGGAAATTTTAAGAAATTATGAATTTAAAACATTTATAGTTAGTATAATTTTACTTACATTTTTTGCCTTTATTGGTTTTATGAAATTTACAAAAAATGTTGACTTTTTCTCCGCCTTTAGATTTGTTATTTTTCACATTATTTCAGGTCATACAACAGCTGGATTTACAAATGCTGACTCTTATTATCTTAAAAATTATTTCCCAGATTTTTCACTCATTTTTGTAATAATTGCTATGGGATTTGGAAGTTGTTCATGTTCAACAGGCGGTGGAATTAAGATGTTAAGAATAGGTTTAATTTTGAAAGAATTAAAAAAGGAAATAACGGGATACAGTTCACCAACATCAACAGTTGTGGTTGAAAAATTTCATCATATTAAAGATATAAGTTTAACGGATTCATCTGTAAAATTATCATCAATAATGTCAATAATTTATATAGCAACATATTTAATTGGTGGAATAATTGGAACTTTTTTTGGATACCCTTTCTTACATTCTCTATTTGAATCAACTTCAGCAGCTGGAAATGTTGGACTTTCAATAGGAATAACAAATCCTGATATGCCAAATTTATTAAAACTAACATATATAATTGAAATGTGGATTGGTAGATTAGAATTTATATCAGTTTTTGTTTTTATAAGATTTCTATTTTCTTTAAGGAGCCCTGAATGAGAAAATTTTTTCTTTTATTATTTATATTGGCAATTTCACTCTACTCTGCTGAAAAAGTAAAAATTAGAGAATTATATGAAAATGGAGAAAAATATAATGGGAAAGCAGTGATTGTTGAAGGAGAATTAATTGGTGATTTAATGGGTAAAGGAGAGGAAAGATGGATAAATATAAAAGATGAATTTGAAGATTTTGCAATTGGAGTTGTTATAAGTAAAAAAGAGATTGAAAAAATAGAAAATTTTGGAAGATACAGAATTAAGGGAGATGTCATAAGAGTTCTTGGAATATATAATATAAACTGCCCTAAACATTATGGAGAGAGGGATATTCATGCATTAAATATTGAAGTAATTAAAGAAGGAGAGAAATACACAGAAGAAGTGAACATAAAAAAAATATACCTCTGCTTTCTCCTCCTTTCAATCACTTTATTTATTGCATATCTTTACCATAAAGAAGGAATTTCCAGAGAGGAATAAACTTAATTTTTTTGCCATTTATATTTTTTTCACACTCAAGTTTCCAGGTTATTAATTTTATATTATCTGTCTTAAAAATTTTACTCCCTTTAACCATAGAGTCAATTTCTCTTTCTTCTATATCCATTTCATTTGAAATAAAACTAATCCCTATCAATTCCTTTACCACTAAATTTTCCATAACAACAAAATCAATTTCTTTACCATAATAATCTTTCCAGTAAAAAATTTTGAGCGCTGGATTTGATGAAACATTTTTAAATAATTCTATTGCAATTATATTTTCCATCAATCTACCATAATTTTCTGAAAATTTTGATGAAAATCTTTTTATAAAAAAGTTATCTATAAAATAAACTTTTCTTGGACATTGAAGTGATTTTTTTATACTTGGGGTAAAAATTTCAACAGGATAAATAAATAATGCTTCTTTTAAATACCTTATATAATTTGCAAGAGTCCCCTTCCCTACTCTGTATCCAATTCCTTTTAAATTATTAGCAAGTTTAGAAATTGAAAAATATGTAGAATTCAGTAAAATCTGAATTAAAATATTGAAAACTTCTTTCTGTTTTACATTGTGTCTTTCTATGATATCTCTGGTTAAGAAAGTATTGTAATAATCTTCAATTATAAAAAATTTTTTCCCTTTTTCAGAAAGAACTATTTCAGGGAAAGCGCCAAATTCAATATATTCCTTAATTAACTCCTCAATCTTTTCTGTATCTGTATTTTTAACATTTTTAAAATCTAAAAATTCTTTAAAACTTAAAGGGAAAAGAGAAACTGATATTGCTCTACCCCTCAATTCTGTTGGTATTTCATTTGAAGATAATTTTGAAGATGACCCTGTAATAAAAATCTGGTAATTTTCGGTATCAATCATCCTCCTTAACCATTTACTCCATAAAGGTATATTTTGAATTTCGTCAAGAAGCAAAAATTTTATCCTGTTTGAATATTTTTTTAATATACTAGTTAAATTTGTTAAAACTTCTGTTCTTTCTGGAATTCTTTCATCTTCAAAATTGATATAAATACATTTATTCTTACCTATTTTTCTTACAAAATCAAAAAGTAAATAAGTTTTTCCAGACCTTCTGAAACCTGTTATGACTACCGTTTTCTTTACTTCATTAGAATAAAAATTTTCAAGAGAAATTTCCCTTTTTTTTATTTGGGGTAATTCTCTTTTCCACCATTCCTCTATAATATTTTTTAAAAGTTGTTCCATTCTTCTCTTTAAATAGAACAATTTTTATAAATATTGTTCTATGTTATTTATTTTACAGAACAATTTTATATAGGTCAAATTAAGTTGCCGTATAAGTAATGCCTTTCGCCTTTTTCAATCTTTATTTTTTTTATTTCTCCCTCTTTTATATTTTCACTCTCTATTATCACGGGTTTATTATTTAAAGTCCTTCCTATATATGCATCCTTTTTTTTATAACTTTTTTTCCTTATAAAAACTTCATCTATTTTCCCTTCCATTTCTTTATTTTTTAAAAGAGAGATTTTATTCTGTAAATTCAATATAAGTTGATGCCTTCTTTCCTTTTCTTCTTTTGGAACATTATCAGGAAATTTACTTGCCTCTGTTAAAGGTCTTGGAGAATATTTAAAAACATACAAATCATCAAATTTAATCCTTTCAACAATCTTATATGTTTCTTCAAAATCAATTTCTTCTTCATATGGAAAACCGACAATTATATCAGATGTTATTGAAATATAAGGACAATTTTCTCTAACCTTTTCAATAATTTCAAGGTATCTTTCAATCGTATATTTTCTATTCATAAGATTTAAAATTTTATTTGAACCAGATTGAAGTGGAAGATGTAAATGTTTATATAATTTCGGTAATTCTGAAAATGAATTAATTAAATCATCTGAAATATCTTTTGGGTGAGATGTTAAAAATCCAATCCTCAAAATACCAGTAATTTCATGAACCTTATAAAGAAGTCCAACAAAATTTTTCCCTATATCCTTTCCATATTCATTAACATTCTGACCTATCAAAAATATTTCCTTAACTCCTCTATCAACAAGAATTTTTATTTCATCAATAATTACATTTTCTAACTTACTTACAAGTTTTCCCCTTGCATAAGGAACTACACAGTAAGAGCAGAAATTTTCACATCCTTTTGTAATCGTAACAAATGAAGTTGTTTTTTCTTTAATTTCCGGCTCATTAACCTCATTAAACAGATTTTCATCTTCTTCAAATATACTGATTTTACCACCAGAATAATTTTTGAGAATTGATACAAATTTCTTATATGAGTTTGGGCCACATATAATATCAACAAAATCAAGTTTTTCAAAAATTTTATCTTTATAAATTGAGGGTGTGCATCCAACAACACAAAAAATTTTGTTATTTTTTATATTTTTAATTGAATTCAAAAAAGAAAAAGCCCTATCCTCTGCATGTTTCCTTACAGAACAGGTATTTATAATTAAAATATCTGCATCTTCTGGAGAATCTACTTCAAAAAATCCTTCTTCATTTAAAAATTTTCTTAACTTATTTGAATCATAAAAATTCATCTGGCATCCATAGGTCTTGATAAAATATTTTTTCCCCATATTTAAAATTATACCTTCCTTAATGAGAAGATTGACCCTATAATTAAACCAAGAAGGGTAAAAGAATTAATATTGAATTTTATTGTGAATGAAATATTGAAAATTATTAAATCAAATGTGTTTATATTCCAGACAGGGGTTAAATGATTTGAAAGAAAATTGTAATAAGTTGTGTTTTGAGGGATTAATAAAAGGAGAATTTCGCCTATTACTGTTCCTATCATTGCTGAAAGAAAAATAATCAAAATTATATATAAAAATTTCATCTTTCAATTATCTGCTCTCTTAAAAATCCTGTTGAAATTTTTGTAATTTTTACATTTATTTTTTCTTCAATTTTCTCTATATATTTTTTTGCATTCTTCGGTAACTCTTTATAACTTTTCACTTTACTTATATCCTCATTCCATCCATCAATCTCCTCATAAATTACATCACAATTTGAAAATATTTTTGAATTTAATGGGTAATTCTCAATTATTTTCCCTTCATATTTATATGCAACACCTATTTTTATCTTTTCAAATCCTGTTAAAACATCAAGTTTTGTTAGAACTATTTCATCAATTCCATTAATTATACATGCAAATTTAACTAAAACTGCATCAAACCATCCACATCTTCTTGGTCTACCAGTAGTTGCACCAAATTCATTACCTATGCTTCTTAATCTTTCTCCCAGATTATCCTTTATTTCAGTTGGAAAAGGCCCCATACCAACTCTTGTTGTATATGCCTTTGCAACTCCTATTATTTTTTCTATTTTTTTAGGAGATATACCAAGACCAATACATGCTCCACCAGAAATTGGATTTGAAGCAGTTACATAAGGATATGTCCCGAAATCAATATCAAGAAATGTTCCCTGTGCTCCTTCTGCAAGAACTTTTTTACCCTTTTCAATTTCCTCATTTAAATATAAAGAGGTGTTTATAACAAATTTTTTCATTTCATTTCTGTAAAATTCATATTCTTTAAAAATCTTTTCAGAACTTAAAATTTCCTCCTTATAGTATTCCTTAAAAAGATAATTTTTGAGTTCAAGAGCAATTTTTAATTTTTCCATAAAAACATCATCATCTATAAAATCAACAACCCTTATTCCTATCCTTGCATATTTATCAGTATATGTTGTTCCAATACCTCTTCCTGTTGTTCCAAGTTTTCCTCTTCCTCTGAATTTATCTTCAACCTGGTCAAGTATTTTATGATATGGGAGAGTTATATGAGCATTTTCAGCAATATATAATTTATTTTCAACATCTATTCCATTTTTCTTTAAATATTCAATTTCCTCAAACAATGCAACAGGGTCTATAACAACACCATTTCCAATTACACATATTTTATCAGAATATAAAATTCCAGATGGGATTAAATGAAAAACAAACTTATTATTATTAACAACTACCGTATGACCTGCATTTGCACCACCCTGATATCTTGCTATTATATCAACATTTTTTGCAAGATAATCAATAACTTTACCCTTACCTTCATCTCCCCATTGAGTTCCAACAACTACTTCTACCATTTTCCTCCCATTTTCTCAATTATTGCTTTTCCCATTTCAATTGTCCCAACACATTCTTCTCCGGGATTTTTAAAATCATATGTCACATACTTTCCTTCTTTTATTACTTCTGACAGAGCACTCTCTATTTTTTCTGCTGCTTCAAACTCACCAAGATAATCAAGCATTAAAACTCCAGCAAGTATCATCGCAGATGGATTTACTTTATTCAATCCCTTATATTTTGGAGCAGAACCATGTGTTGGTTCAAAAATTGCTACATATTCACCAATATTTGCTCCTGCAGAAAGTCCCAATCCTCCAACAAGTCCAGCACATAAATCAGAAAGTATATCTCCATAAAGATTTGGACACACTATAACATCATAAATTTCTGGTTTCTGGACAAGTTGCATAGCCATATTATCCACAATTTTATCCTCAAACTCAATATCCGGATATTCAGTTGCTATTTTTTTTGCGACTTCAAGAAAAAGACCATCAGAAAATTTCATAATATTTGCCTTATGAACAACTGTTACTTTCTTTCTATTATTTTTCCTTGCATACTCAAATCCAAATCTTATAATTTTTTCAGAATTTTCAACAGATATTGGTTTTATACTTATCCCTGTATTTCTACTCAATTTTTTTCCTGTTTTTTTCTCAATAAATTCTATAAGTTGAAGCGTATCCTCTTTCCCCTTTTCAAATTCAATCCCTGCATAAAGGTCTTCCATATTTTCTCTTATAATAACAATATCAACATTTTCATATTTTGTTTTTGCACCTTTATAAATTTTAAATGGCCTTAAACATACATAAAGATTAAAATACTGTCTCAAAAAAACATTTATACTTCTAAATCCAGTTCCAACAGGAGTTGTTATTGGACCTTTCAAGCATATCTTATTTTCCTCTATTGACCTTATTGTTTCTTCAGGTATTGGAGTTCCATATTTTTCTATGCATTCCTCACCAGCCATTTTTATATCCCATTCAATATTTATTCCGGTTGCCTCAATACATTTTTTTGCCACTTCAACTATTTCAGGACCAATTCCATCCCCTGGTATTAAAGTGATTTTATATGACATTTTTATTCTCCAATTTTAAAAGTCCCATATTTTTTCAAATAATTTATAACTCCATCCTCTTTAATAATTTCTATTAAAAATTCAGGTATTTTTGTTCCATATATTTCAATATTCTTTGCTAAATTTTTTATAAGACCTTTTTCAAGATTTATTTCAATTTCATCCCCATCTTCAATTTTATCTGTATCTGCCTCAATCAAAATTAAACCATTATTAATTCCATTTCTGTAAAAAATCCTTGCAAAACTTTTAGCAATAACTGCAGGAATCCCAGCATATTTAATTACTAAAGGCGCCTGTTCTCTACTGCTTCCACATCCAAAATTTCTTCCAGCAACGATAAAATCACCTTTATTTATTTTTTTATAAAAATCCGGATAAATATCTTCCATTAGATGTTTTGACAGTTCTTCCATATCAAGCGTTTTAAATTTATACTTCCCTGAAATTATATAATCGGTATTTATATTATCTCCAAATTTATGTGCCTTCCCTTTTAATATCATTTTTCTCCTTTTTCTCTATAATTTTTATCACAATTTCAAGAACATTTCAAGTTGAAAAAGTTTTTTAATTTTGTATAATATTTCAAAAAAAGGAGGTAAAAAATGAGAATACTTGCAGTAGGAGCACATCCTGATGACCTTGAAATTTTATGTGGAGGGACTCTTGCAAAATATGCAAAAGCAGGACATAAAGTATTTATGGCCCATCTCTGTAATGGGAATATGGGTGGTAAAAATATAACTCCTGAAGAACTTGCTGAAATAAGGGATAAAGAGGCAAAAAAGTCTGCTTCTTTGATAGGTGCTGAAGTTCTTGGACCAATTGCAGGAGACCTTGATTTATATAATACAAAAGAGATGAGGATTGAAGTTGTTGATATTATTAGATATGCAAAACCAGATATTATCATAACACATTCACCCGATGACTATATGCCAGACCATACAATAACAGGTCAACTTGTATTTGAAGCAGCATTTACAGCAACATTACCAAATTATAAAACAAAATATCCTGCACATGAACTTATTACACCAATTTATTATATGGATACACTTGTTGGACTTAAGTTTCAACCAACCCATTATGTAGATATAACAGATTTTTTTGAAATAAAAAAGAAGATGCTTTTGTGTCATGAGAGTCAGTATAAGTGGATTAAAGGACATCATCTTTCAGACCCTATAAATTTAATTGAAACAATGTCAAAATTCAGAGGATTACAGTGTGGTGTTCTTTATGCAGAGGCATTCAAGATAGAAAATGTCTGGGGAAGATTAAAACCAGTTGAATTGATCTAAAATGTATAAATCCAGAAAGATAAAAAGAATAATGTTTATTCTTAAATGTATACAAATGTCTACTTGACAAAATGAAAAATATAAGGTAAAAATAAAATGAAATGAGAATAAAATATATTGAAATTGAAAATTATATTAAAGAGATAATAAAAAATGGAAAAGATAAAGAACTTTTACCATCTGAAAAAGATTTGGTAAAAAAATTTAATGTTTCAAGAATGACAGTTAGGAAAGTATATGACCATTTTGAAAAAGAAGGTCTTATTTATAGAAAAAAGGGAAAGGGAACATTTATTAGAAAAATAAATTTCAAAAATAAAGAATTTCATTTCTATTATTTAATCCCCCATTTTTTAACCTATCAACATGACCCTTTTTATGAAGAAATTTTTAAAGGTTTGATAAAAAAATCAATAATATATGATATAAAATCACATTTTTCAAATTTTAATGAGGATTATTACTCAATTTTGAATGAAATAGAAAAAAATGAATGTGACGCAGTAATAAGTTTTTTACCGGAAAAAATACATTATAAATTTCTTGAAGAATTGACCGATAGGGGCTATGCAGTTTTCGCAATAAACAGAATTATAAAAAACTACAATATAAATTATATTTCAACAGACCATATAGGCGATTCATACAGGTTAACAAAAGAATTTTTAAAAAGAGGGAAAAGGAATATTGGATTTATAGGAGTATGGGAAGGGCATGAATTTACAGAATATAGATTTGAAGGTTATAAAAAAGCACTTGAAGAGGGGAAAATAAAAATTGATGAAAAACTTATATCATATTTACCTCCTTCTTTTCCACCAGATATAATCCTTCCAGAAAAAACAATAAATCTTATAAAAAAAGGAAGACCAGAGGTTATTATATCTACAGGTGGTGCCTTTCTACCCTATATTTTAAAAGGAATAAAAGAAATAGGATTGAAAATTCCTGAGGATATTGAATTGGCCACATTTGATAAGATTCCAGATGATATAAAGGAGAAAAATTTTATTCATGAAGTTATTCAGCCACTTGAAAAAATGGGAGAACTTCTGATTGAAAATGTAATAAGTGTTTTAAAAGGAGAAAAAGGGAAAGTTGAAATTTTATTACCATCAAAAATAATTTTTAAAGAAAATAAAGGGGGTGATGTGATATGAGGGAAATTTAAAAATAATGTAGGAAAAATTAAAAAATTAAAGAAAGGAGGTAAATAAAAATGAAAATTAAAAATAAAAAATTGGGTTTTACCCTGATAGAATTACTTGTGGTTGTTGCGATAATTTCTATCCTTGCGGCAATACTTCTTCCTGCATTAAGTAAAGCGAGGGAAAGAGCAAGACAATCAGTATGTATGGGTAATTTAAAACAACTTTCTCTTGCAGTAAATATGTATTGTGAAGATTACGATGACTATCTTCCTGCTGCTTGGGAATTATCAACCCATAGGGTTTGGGTAACATATCTTCTTCCTTATTTAATGACAGGGAAAACATATGGAGTGCTGCCTGCTTCTCAGGTTCCCTTTTTTGATTTATGGGGTGGTTTTTATAATACTCCTAAAACTGTGAGAAGCATTTTCTGGTGTCCAAGTGGTATGAATGAAAGATATGTTGCATATGGAAACCGTGCTACTGGTGGACCGAATTATGGATATAATGGTTATTGTGGAAGAATTAACGCATGGGGATGGCCTACTTATCCAAATCAAAGCAGGAAAAAGAGAGGAAGAATAATTGAATCAAGTAAAGCATTTTTGATAATAGATGTGAGAGCAGGTTCCGGTAATACCTATGTCCATTATGAACATCTTTTTCCCAGATATAAAGTTTATGTTGGAGAGGCCTTGAGCAGAAGACATAATGGAGGACCAAATATCTTATTTGTTGATGGACATATAGAATGGAAAAAATGGGAACAGATAAAAGATTCAAGCCAGGACATTATTTTCTGGATTAATTATCCATAAAAAGGCAGAAATTGAAGAAATTTTTAATTTTATTTTTTTTAATTTTTGTAAATTTTTTAAAGGCAGAGATTGGCTGGAAAGAGGATTCTTATATTTTAAATCTTGTTATATCAAAGAAAGGAGGGCAAAATGAAAAAAGTAAAAATTTTGACAATTTTATTTTTGATAATTTCATATTCACATTCATATGAGAACTTACTTAAAAATGGTGGATTTGAAATTGTTAAAGATGGTCTTCCTGAAGGATGGAATGTAAGAGGAACTTATAAAGGTTCAACCTGTAAATATCAAATTGATGAGAATGTTTTTTATTCTGGGAAAAAATCTGCAAAGATTATTTTTGACACTGAAAGAAAAGAAAAAGATGAAGGTTATTATGTGACAAACTTTACAAATTTTGAAGTTGGTAAAAGGTATTTATTTATTGCCTATGTAAAAGCAGAAAATTTCAATGGAAGTGCAAGTTTATCTATTTCCTTTATGGATAAAGATGGAAAATCAATAAAAACTGCAAGCAAAGGAATAACTATAAATGGAAAAATTGACTGGAAAAAAATTCAAATAAAAGAAGTAGTTCCTGAAGGATGTAAAACAATAAGAATTTTCACAGACACAACAGGTGGTCCAGGAGGAGAAGTATGGTGGGATAATATTTCTATTTTTGAAATTCCGCTTGAAGAAAAAGAAGAAATAGCAATGATAATATCTAATTTTGAAAATGAGAAAGAAATTGAATTATGGAAAATACAGGGAGTAAAAACAGAAATTACGAAAGAAAATGTTCCTGAAGGTAAAAATGCATTAAAGGTTGATTTTCCCGGGTCTGAAATGGATACATGGCCGGGAATATATAAGGAATTGTTTTTAAAAGAAAGTGATTGGACAAATTTTGATGCTTTTACCTTTGATGTTTATAATCCAAATGAAGAAGATATTCCAGTTTATTTAAGAATTGATGATAGAGAAGGTAATAAATTTTACTGGAGTTATATGTGTCAGAAGAAAAAAATTACAAATGTTGTTCTTGAAGTAGATACAATACAAAACTTAAACATTAAAAAAGTAAAAGGTATTTTAGTGTATTTGAGAATGCCGAGAAAAAATTACACATTGATTTTTGATAATTTCAGATTTTTAGGTTTGCCTGAAAAAAAAATTAATTCAGAAGGAATAAAAACATCATTAAATTTAGAAACAAAAAATTATGATGAAAAAGAATTTGTTGAAGTTGTTTTTGATGAAGAATTTAAAAAAGAAAAAATTGATGAAAAAATATGGCAGTTTACTGATGAAGGCATTGAAACAATAAATGGAAAATGTATTTTAAAAACAGATAGTCAACTTATGAGTAATTTAGTTTATCCTTATGGAATTTTAGAAGCAAAGGTTAAATTTGGAAAACCATTAACAACTGGAGCAATTGCATTTGGATGGAGAGAAAAATATGGAGCAAAACCAAGAATAACAATATCTTTAGAAGAAAGCAAGCCTCAGAAAATTATAGCAAGTATTTATGATGATGAAGGTAAAATAAATGTATCTGAAGAACTTTTCTCATTTGATACCAATTCCCATATTTATAAAATAGTGTGGGAAACTGGAAATAAAATTAAATTTTATGTAGATGGAGTTTTAAAATTTTCAAAAAGAATTTCAGAAAAAATATCTCCAAGACCAATAGTCTTTTATAATCAATCATCTGATGGGACTTTAGAAATTGAATATGTGAAATTTTTTACTTCAAAGGAAATAAAGGAAAATTTGCTTGCCTTTCAGACCCAAAAATTTGAAATACCAAAATTAAAATTTAAAGAAGTTAAATATGTTGATGATAGACCATTGCCAGAATTAACATCTGTAGAAATTTCAAGGGGCTACATATTTTTCAAAAGACCTTATATTGATTTAATATTTCCAAATTCAATTCCACAGGAAAAAGAAATAATTAGAGACACAACTTTGGAAATTCTTGTATCACCAGGAGAATATGAACCTTTAACTTTTGCAGTAAGAGCATTGAAAGACCTTAAAAACTGGGAAATTTCTATAAGTGATTTTTATTCAAAAGAGAAAAATAAAATCTCTAAGGAAAATGTAAGGATAGGGATTGTAAAATGCCTTAATAAAAGAAGGTTATACAATATTAACTGGTCTAACGAGTATATAAATATTCCTGTTTATATTGAAGAAAAAAATGAGGTAGATATTCCAAAAGATACGAATAAACAATTCTGGTTTACTATTCACATTCCAGAAAATACAAAACCAGGAATATATACAGGCCAAATAACATTTGCTCCTATTTTTGGTTCAGAGGCAGGAATGAAGTCAACTCTTTATTTAAAAATAAATGTTTTACCAATAAAACTTGAAACTCCTAAAGGAAAACTTTTTGGAATGTATTATACATGCAAAAGAAATTCAAAAGAAGAAATAATAAGGGATTTTAGAAATATGAAAGAATATGGAATGACGACTGTTGGACTATGTATTCCGTTTAATCCAGAAGAAGTCAAAGAAGAAGGAGGAAAATTTTTATTTAAATTTAAAAAGGATGATAGATTTATATGGTGTATTGAGGCATATAAAGAAGTTGGTTTTGAAGAACCAATTCTTTTATTGGGTGGACCAGACCAATTTGCTTATAATTATTTAAGTAAAACATTTTCAGAGGATTCTACTGATTTTGAAAACAAATATAAAAATTTTATGAATTCCTTCATTGAAGAAGCAAAAAGGAGAAACTGGCCTAAAATGATTTTCCAGCCATTTGATGAACCTTCCTGGCAATCTACAAGTTTAATGGAAAAGACATTAAAAGCACTGAAATTATTAAAAGAAATTGGGCTTCCTACAGAAACAGATGGTCCTTTTGATGAATTTATGAAAAAAGCAGAACAATATACAGATTATCTAAACATAAATGGTGGACTCTGTCCTTTAGATATTTTAAAGGAATTAAAGAAAAAAGGGAAATATATTCTTATGTATAATAATGATGTTGAAGGATACAGACCAGAAGTAATGAGATATAGTGCAGGTTATTATACATGGATAACAGGAATTGATGGAGTTTTTAACTGGGAATATCAGGGAATTGGAAAAGACCCATATAATGACATTAAACATATAAATTCTAATTTTATTTACTGGTATCCTAAAACTGAAAGAGAAACAGGAGGTCCTGCGATTACATATGAAGCATTTAGAGAAGGAATTGATGATTATAGATATTTACTGACACATAAAAAACTTGTTGAAAAACTAAAAAGTTCAGATGACCCTCAAAAAAGACAAAAAGGCATAAATTCAGAGGAAAAAATAAATTCACTACTAAGCAAAATAAAATTTACTCAAAGAATCAGAGAACAGGCAAAATGGACAGATGAAATTTTACTTGGACCGAATGAAAAAATAATTACTGGTTCTTTAAAACTTCCTAATGGTCTGGATTTTAAGGATTATGATGAGATAAGAATACAGATAATTCAGGAAATATTAAATTTATCAAAAGAACTATAAAAATTGAAAAAGGAGGAAAAATGAGAAAGTTTCTCTATTTAAAAAGTGTAATTATTTTTATTTGGTTCTCTTTAAACTCATTCGGGCAAGAATCAATTGCAGAAAGTAAAAATTTTGAAAGTATATGGAAACTTGAAAAACCAATAACTATAATTTCTGAAGATAAACCTACTCAATTTAAAATTGACCTGCCATCTTTTAAAAAAGAAAAAGGAAAAGTTTTATGTATGAGATTTAAAGCATATTTAACACTTCCTGGGCCTGGTGGATGGGGTTCATATCTTGCAATAAGTTTAAACGGGAAATATCTTGATAGAACAACTGAAACTGGTGAGAATAGATTATTAAATAGAACCGGCACTTTCAAATCAACTATTGGAGAAAGGGAATGGTGGGGAGTTCAGTTTTCAATACCAAATGTTGTTGTTTTTTTTGGAGATGGGCAAATTCTCGACCAAAGAGTTATAAGTTGTAAGGAAGAAGGTTACTTGTATTTAATTAATATTTCTGATTATGCTAACTATTTAGAAATTGGACCTGATGAAAGAGTTGAATCTGCAAAAAAGAATGAATTAATTTTTATAAATACTTATCTTAAAAAATATATCCCTACAAAAGAAATAAATCTTGTGATAGAAAATCTTGAAATAGGTTATCTTCCAGAAAGTTTTGTCAGGAAAATTTCAGGTGGGATTCTTGAGGAATATAAGGATTTTAAAGAAAAATTCAATTTAATAATGAAGAATTATAAAGTAAGAATTGGAGAAAATGGAGTAATGGAAATTGATATTAATGGAGAAAAATACCAAATTTCTTCATTTTTTTCATTCCCTGGAGTTAAAATTGGATATAATGGATTTTCGGTTGAAAAAATAGGTGAAGAAAACTGGCAAGTGGAAACTTCTAAATCTGGAAAAAATGAATTGAAACTTGAAGCAGAAGGGAAAAATTATAAAATCATAAGAATTTTAAAGTTTAACGCAGAAAAAATTAATGTTGAAGATATTCTTGAAAATAAACTCTCTTCAGAAATAGGCGTAATGATAGAGCATGAAATTTTAACTCCGGATATTCCTCTTTATTATAGAATTTCAGGAGTAGAAAAAGTTGAATATTTAAATGGCATAGCAGAAAATCCAACAATTTTTGTTTCTCAAAATAAAAGCAGTTTAGGATTTTTGGCAGAAGATAATGTCTTACGATTACAGGGAGAGGTTAAAAAAAGGAACAATACATTTAAATATTTTACAAGACATTTTGGACTTGATAAAGGAAACAAATATAATTTTAGATTTTCTATTTATCCAGTAAAAAATAAAGGACCAAAAAGAAGTAATGATTATTTTGCATTTATAAATAAAATAAGAAATGACTGGGATGTTAATTTTACAGTTGAAGGACCTTACATTTTTGGAACTGGAGTTATTCCTGAAAGAAAAGTAAAAGGTCAAATCATCTGGCCATGGTTAAGCGCATTGGAATTAAACCCGGAAACAGGGAAATTATATAAAATGGATGAACTTGAAAAAATTCTAAAAACAAATTATGAAAAAGTAAAAAAGGCAAATTCTGAAATCCAGGTTCTTGGGGTAATAGAATCAAATTTAGTTCCAATAGATAAAAGAGATATAGAAAATGGCGAAGATATAGGAAAAGGAACACATGATTATGGAACAATTTTGAGTAAAGAAGAAAGCGAAAAACTTAGTAAAGCAATCGCTAATTATAATGATTCAATTTTAAGAACAGAAGATGGAAGAATAATAGTTGACACTTACTATCCATATGCATCAAAAAAAGAATTCCTTCTATATCTATTTGTTTATTATGTTGAAGGAAATTATAGATATAAAGAAATGTTATCCTATATGGACTTTCTTTTTAATAAAATTGGATGCGATGGAGTATATATGGACCAGTTTACTCTTTCATGGCAGGGACTTGGACTTGCCAGAGATAGATGCACTTATGATAAATGGGACGGATATACAGTTGATATAGATGAAAATACAGGAAAAATAACAAGAAAATATACTGATTGCGGATTGGTAAGTATAAAAGCAAGAAAGAAAATACTTGAATATGCAGTTTCAAAAGGAAAGGTAGTGGTAATAAATGGTTTTCCTCCTGTATTAGAAGAACAAAATTTAAGAAATGTTTTTAGATTTGCAGAACTTGAAAATGATTATCCAAATCCACTTAATTATTTAAATGAGGAACCACCAACATTAAAATGGTGTGGAAAAGGACATTTATCAACACCAATTATACTTGGCTTAAGACCACAAAGATTACCAGACGGAGAAAAATATTATGCAGAAGCAATAATGAAATCTGTTATAACTGCCTTAAAAAATGGACTTTTATACTATCCAAATGGAGCAGGAGGAGCAACTATTCCCAAAGAAGGACCCGGTTCCGGTGAATATGGACCACTTAATCATATGTTTCCTATAACACCAATTGAAATAAATGAAGGATATATAATAGGAAAAGAAAGAATAATTTCATGTATTTCTGGTATTTTCTATTTTGATAGGGAACCAAAAGTTTATTTATTTGATTTAAAAGGGAAAGAAAAACCGGTTAATTTCAAAATAAATAAAAAAGAAAAACTCTGGGAAGTAAATGTTAAAATTAATGACTGGAATGAAATTGTGATTATTGAATAAAAATTTATTTTGAAAAAATCTCCTGAATTGCTTTTATTATTATATCTTCTGAATTTTCGTTTACTTTGCAGGCAAGAGGTAATGTTTCATAACTTGAATTTATTCCTATTGCTTCACTAATTCTTACATTATCAAAATCAGGTTTTATCTCAATATTTTTCTGGTGCTGTAAAAATGCTTCTTTTGTTGGAACATATCCAAGATGGAAATTTGAATTCTGGGCAATTATTATGTTTTCAAAAGGTAAAGTTTCTCTTATTTTTTTACCAATTCCTGTAAAAATTTCTCCTGGCAGATTTAAAATACATAGTTTTTCTCCAACTGTAAACCCATTTAAAAATAATTTTAATTTTTTATTTTTCTTTTTCTCCTTTTCAATATTTAAAAGTGAAAAAGCAATCATATACTTTAAAGAATCAAAAGGAATATCACTTTTCAAAACTTTTTTTGCCTTTTCAATATCCTCATTTTTATAAGAATAATAATCAAGAGAAAAATTTTTATAAAAGGGACTTATTTCTTCATATTTATCAAATTTCATATTTTTTACAATTTCTTTAAAAGAAACGAAAATTTTTTCAGCAATTATATCTTTAATTTTATCAGTTCTTGTTTTTTCGTCTTCTGGATTTATATGATTAATATCTCCACTCGGTCCATTTAGAATTAAAGCATTTGTTTTATATTCCTCCTCAATTTTTCTTCTTAATGAACCCGGCCAGTCAGAAGAAATTAAATTGCCTCCGATTGTATCAGGATGTAATGCAAAATTAATTATAAATCCAGCAAAATTTTCATTTTCTTTAAAACCAATTACATACAATGTGTCATCAACAGGTCCTATACTTTTAACAATATTTTCCTTCTGATTGAATGGATTTGTAATAACTCTTCCATCTTTCATTAAATATCTTCTATTAAATGCTATCCCTTCTACTCTGCTCTTCCCTACTCCAATTTTAATATCTTTCATATTTTTAAATGCGATTTTTACACTTCCGGCGATATATAATGGAAGTATATCTATATATGACTTATCAACATAAAAGTTTCTTGTATATATTGAACCTAAAGGTTTGCTTGTTAATGGACCTGTATGTGTATGAGTTGCATGTATTGAAATATTTTTTGGAAAAATTTTAAGGTCATTTTGAAGAATTTTTTTAACTTTTTTTGTTATTTTTTCATCAATCCATATCAAATCACATGAAATAATAATAAATAGATTTTTACCATCATCAATTATAAAAGAGGTTGCATAAAGGTCATCAAGTATTCCTTCTGACCTTCTATCTTCAAAATATCCAACAAGAGAAAATCCAACAGGTGGTGTAATACAAACTTTACCAAAACCAACTTTCATTTTTTAACCTATTTCATTTAAATTTACAACTCTATTTTCTCTTTCACTTATTAAAGCACATTCCATAAATTTCATCATTTCAAGCGTTTCTTCTTTTGAAACAGGTGGTATCCCTGTTTTAAAAAATTCAATTATTTTTTTAAGTAGTTGAGAATAAAGTGGAACTTCCGTTGAATATGTTACTTGATAAACCTTCTTTTCGCCAAAAACTGTTGCCCCATAACTATGAGAACCTTTCCTTGTCCCCCTTACTGTTCCAATTTTGTTATTATGCCACTCTCCTACAACAAAATGAAAATCTTCTGTTTTTTTGCAATATACATTTTTACAACCCATACCCATAAAAGTATATAATATTTCAACTCCATGTATTCCATACCAGAAAAGACCTGGATTTGTAGGGTCAAGTGAACATGGAGAAAATGCATCACAACCAAATACTTCTCCAAGTTCGGGGTCATTTTTAACCTGAGAAATATTATAATCAAACCTTAAAGAGGAAGAGGAAAAAACAGGACAATTATATTCCTCTGCCATCTTATAAATTTTGTAAGCATCATAATAATTAGAAGCAAGGGGTTTATCTATAAATAACCGTTTTCTTGCCTTTATAACTGGTTCTGCTTCTTTTAAATGCCTCCTTCCGTCAACACTTTCAAGTAAAATAGCATCAACCTTTTCAATTAATTCTTCAATTGAATTAACTATTTCAATATTATATTTTTCTATTAGTTCTTTTTTAAATCCCTCTACTCTTGAATAACTTGCTTCAAGGTCCGGTGAATAAGAAGGATAGCCCGCTACTATTTTACCTCCCTTTACATGAAAAGGGTCTTTCTCGTCATTCAGAAGTTTTGTAAAAGCAACTACATGAGAAGTATCAAAACCAATTATTCCTATTTTAATATTTTCCATCTTTTTCCTCCTTGTAAGGTTTAATTATAATATGTTCATTCTTCCGTGTCAAAAGTAAAAAATCTTCTGGTAAAGGAGCAAAAAACTCAACTCTATTTTTACTTACTGGATGGAGAAAGGAGATTTTATAAGAATGTAATGCCAATCTTTTAATAAGGTCACTTTTTTTGCCGTATTTTTCATCTCCTAATACTGGATATCCAAGATATGAAAGAGTTAAACGAATCTGATGAGTTCTTCCGGTAATTGGTTTTATTTTAAGTAAAGTTAAATTTCCAATATATTTTTCAACTTCAATTTCAGTAAGAGCATCCTTACCTTTTAAAAAATGAACTTTCATTTTTGTTGGATTTTCTCTATCAGGGGCAACCTTAAATTCTACTATTTTTTTATTTTCAGGAAATTTTCCTTCAACAATTGCATAATATTCTTTTTTTACTATTCTGTTTTTAAATTGTTCAATTAAAGACCAGTAAGAAAAATCATTTTTAGCAAAAACAATAACTCCACTTGTTTCCTTATCAAGCCGGTGAACCACTCCAGGTCTATATGGTAACCCAATATTTGAAAGTTTTGTATGATAAAGTAAAAAATTGATTAATGTTCCTGTTTTAATATGAGAAGTTGGATGGGTTAAAATTCCAGAAGGTTTATTTACCACAATAATATCATCATCTTCATATATTATATCTATTTCCCCTTTTTCTGGTTTTATTACTTCTTCTTTTTTTATTTCTTCTTCAATTATTTTAATAATGTCATTTTTTTTAAGGAGATAAGATGGCTCAACTTTTTTATTATTTAAAAGAATTTTCCCTTCCTCTATTAATTTCTTCACTCTTTCCCTTGAAATTCCAATTTTTTCTTTTAAAAACTTATCAATTCTTATTTTTATTCCTTCTTCATATTTTAATTCCATTTAATTCAAATTATATCATAAATTTTAAAATTTGAAGTTTATCGGGTTTTGAATTATAATTTTTAAAATGGGTTTAATAATTTTTGTAATCGGTCTTATTTTTGGGAGTTTTGCAAATGTGTGTATTTATAGATTGCCAAAAGGGAAATCAATCATTTTCCCTGGTTCTTTCTGTCCTAATTGTAATAAAAATATAAAATGGTATGACAATATTCCTCTTATAAGTTATTTAATTTTAAAAGGGAAATGCAGATATTGTAAAAAACCGATTTCTTTTAGATATTTCATAGTAGAATTGCTCACAGGTATCTTATTTACTATTGTTTACAAAAAATTTGGGATTTCTCCTTCTTTTTTTATTTATAATCTCCTCGTCCTTTCCCTTGTAATAATCAGTTTTATTGATATTGATACTTTTTTAATACCAGATGTTATTGTTCTCCCTGGCATTTTTCTTGGTTTGGTATTTTCTTTTCTTTTCCCTGAAATTCATGATTTGAAAAAAATAGAAAGTATTTTATATTCATTCTGGGGAGTTATTACTGGAGGAGGAATTTTAATTTTTTTAGGTTTTTTGGGTAAATTATTATTTAAAAAAGAGGCGATGGGAGGAGGAGATGTTAAACTACTTGGAATGATAGGTTCTTTTCTGGGATGGAAATCAGTTTTTTTAACTTTATTTTTTGGCTCACTTTCTGGAACTTTAATAAGTTTAGTGCTAATTTTATTGAAAAAGAAAAAAATTGATGAATATGTCCCATTTGGTCCTTATCTTGCCATTGGTGCAGTAATATCAATTTTTATAAAAGGAAGTTATTTTTTGGGTTTTTTAATTAATTAAAAAATGAGTATACCTGCAATTGAGATTGTTAAAGAATTTTTTATAATAAACGATTTTTATGTTATATTGAAGGATAGTTTCTTAATTGTCCAAAACTCTAAAAAAATATTTAGGGAAATAGATGAGTTTATCATAGAAAAAGAAAAAATAAATTTCATAAATAAAGCAATTATCAAACCCATATCCTGGCATACATTAAAGTTTACTCCCTCGGTAATAAAGAAATTCTATGAAGAAATAACATTTGAAAAAACAGATAAAATTTTGAAAGATTTAATTAAAGACAATTACAAAAAAATAATCATAATCCCCGGTTTACCAGCAACAACAAATTTAAAAAATGAGTCAATAAAGATTATGAAGGAAAAAGGAATTGACCATATTATTCTATTCTCCTCCATAATTTCTGGTTTGATTGAAAAAATTGATGAAAGGAAACTATATCAATCCCAGACACTTGAAATAATCAGAATTTTAAAATTTTATAAGTTTTTATCAGATAAAAAACTTGAAAAAAATCTTTTTAATTAATTAAAAATGAATTTAAAAACACCAATAAATCAAATAAAAGGAATAGGTAGACAAAAATATAATTGTTTCAAAAAAATAGGGATAGAAAAAGTTGAGGACTTACTCTTTTATTTCCCGAGAAAATATATAAATTTGAAACAGATTAAAAAAATATCAAATTTAAAAGAGGGCGAGAAAGTTACTGTAAAAGGTAATGTAATAGCAAGGGAGGAAAAAAAGGGATACGGGAAAATAAATTATCTAAAGGTTGCAGTCAGTGATGGAACAGGTATATTGTATATAATATTTTTCAATCAGGTTTACTTAAAAAAAATATTCCAGATTGGAAAAACATTTATATTTTATGGGAAAATTGAATTTTTTAATAAAGAATTTGAAATGATAAATCCTTTTTATGAAGAATACGAAGAGAAAAAAATTGACTGGATTTTGCCTGTTTATCCGTTAACAAAAGGTTTGAGTCAAAAAATAATGAGAAAAATTTTAAAGTTTGTATTGAAAAATCTGACAGAATATCCTGAAGAAATATTACCAATTAATAGACGACTTGCTCTCAATATTTCCAATATTAAACATGCTCTCTTAAATATACACTTCCCTGTCTCTGAAATTAATCTTGAAAAAGCAAGAAATTATTTAATTTTTAGAGAATTTTTCATTTTTCAACTAAATCTTTTGTGGAAAAAGAATATGGAAAGGAAAACAGATGACAAAATTTATATAATTGATGAAAAAGTTATAGAAGAATTTGAAAAACTTTTGCCCTTTAAACTTACAGAAAACCAAAAAGAAGTAATGGAAGAAATAATAAAGGACTTAAAAAATGGAAAATTAATAAGAAGATTAATTCATGGAGAAGTTGGTTCAGGAAAAACAATCATAGCAATTTTTACTTTATGGATATTCGGTAAAATGGGATATCAGGGTGTTTTTTTATGCCCAACAGAAATTCTTGCTCAACAGCATTATATAAACTGGAATGAATTTTTATTAAGTGATGGAATAAATGTGTCTCTTTTAACAGGCAAAACAGAAGAAAAATCAAAAATAATAAATGAGATAGAAAATGGTAAAATAAATGTTATTATTGGAACTCACGCTATTTTAAATGAAAAAATTAATTTTAAAAATTTAAAAATTGTAATTGTAGATGAACAGCATAAATTTGGTGTAAACCAACAGGAATTATTAAAAGAAAAAAGTAAAAATGTCCATTATATCTCAATGAGTGCTACACCAATTCCAAGAACGCTCGCTTTAACAATTTTCGGAAATATGGATTTTTCCACTCTTGGAGAAATACCAAAGGGACAAAGACAGGTAATAACTTATATGTTTTCAAATGAAAATAAAGACAAAGTATATTCATTTATAAAATTTTTAATCTCTCAGAATAAAATTGGTTTTATCATTACTCCAGCAATAAAAGGAAATGAAAATGTAGAGTCGGCTGAGGAAAAATATAAAGAATTAAAAGAAAAATTTCCTGATATAAAAATTGGGCTTTTACATGGAAGAATGGAAAAAGAAAAACAGGAAGAAGTTTTGAAAAAAATGAAAGATAGAGAAATAAATTTACTTATCTCAACAACAGTTATTGAAACTGGAATAGATATACCAGATGTTTCTTTTATTGTTATTGAACAGGCAGAAAGATTTGGACTTGCTCAATTACATCAATTAAGGGGAAGGGTTGGAAGAAGTGGTGAAGTTGGTTACTGCTTTTTAATTGTATATAATGAAGATGAAGAAGTAAACGAGAGATTAAATAATTTTATAGAAAAAGAAAGCGGATTTGATATTTCTGAACTTGATTATAATTTAAGAGGACCTGGAGACCTATTAGGGACAAGACAGCATGGAATTTTGCCTTTAAAAATTGGAGATATTCACAAAGATATTGAACTTTTAGAACTTGCAAAAAAAGAAGTTGAAAGAATTTTTAAAATTGACCCTGAATTAAATAAAATGGATTACTTAAGAAAGTTTATAAAAAATGAATGAAGATATTTTAATTATAATTCCAGTTCATAATGAAGAAAAAACAATTGGAAATATTTTGAGAGAATTGAAAAAAAATTTTAAAAATATACTTGTTATTGATGATGGTTCAAAAGATAAATCTAAAGAAATTGCATTAAAGGAAGGAGTTTTTGTTATTTCACATGAATTCTGTAAAGGTAAAGGAGAAGCATTAAAAACAGGATTTGATTTTGCATTAAAAAATAATTTTAAAGCAGTGATAACAATGGATGGAGATGGGCAGCATTTACCAGAAGATGCAATAAAATTTGTTAGAAAATATAGAAAAAAAGAAAAGGTTGGTATATGGATAGGCAAAAGAGATATCTTTTCAGAAAATATGCCATTTATAAGAAGAATTACAAATCTATCAATGTCAGTTTTAATATCTTTTCTTTCTTTTCAATGGATTCCCGATACTCAGTGTGGTTTTAGATTAATAAAAATAGATGTTTTGAGGAAAGTAAAATTATATACTTCACATTTTGAAACAGAGTCAGAAATATTGATAAAAAGTGCCTGGCAAAGGTTTAAAATAAAATCAATTCCTATTGAAACAATCTATAACAAAGAAAAAAGTAAAATCAAACCAGTTAAAGATACTTTCAGATTTTTCAGAATGATTTTATTTATTTTTTATTCATCGTTAATTAAAGAAAAATGGAAGAATTAAGAAGAAAAATGGTTGAGGAGCAGATAATTGCAAGGGGCATAAAAGATAAAAAGGTAATTTCTGCATTCCTGAAAGTTCCAAGAGAAGAATTTGTCCCGGAAAATTTGAGGGAATATGCTTACGAGGACACGCCCCTTTCAATTGGAGAAGGACAGACAATAAGTCAGCCATATATAGTTGCCCTTATGACAGAAGCGTTAAAACTAAAAGGAGGGGAAAAGGTCCTTGAAATTGGAACAGGAAGTGGTTATCAATCAGCAATACTTGCAGAAATTGGTTGTGAAGTTTATTCTGTTGAAAGAATTGAATCACTTGCAAAGAAAGCAGAAAATATATTGAGAAAACTTGGATATAATGTAAAAATAAAAATTGGGGATGGAACACTTGGATGGAAAGAATACAGTCCTTATGATAGAATTATTGTAACTGCAGCAGGACCTAAAATTCCAGATACTTTATTATTTCAGTTAAGTGAAAATGAAGGAAGATTAATTATGCCGGTTGGTGATAGATTTTTTCAGGATTTAATTCTTGTAATAAAAAGAGGAAAGGAAATTGAAAAAATAAATCTTGGTGGATGTCAATTTGTTCCATTAATAGGAAAAGAAGGATGGGAGAAATAAAACATATTTTAATTACATTTATTCTTGCAATGTCGCCTATTTCTGAATTAAGAGGTGCTATTCCTTATGGTTTAAAACATTCAATCCCTTTCCATTTTGTTTTTCTTATTTCTATAATCGGCAATATTTTACCTGTTATTCCACTATATTTTTTCCTTGAGAAATTTATAAAATTTTCTAATAAATTTAAATACGGGAAAAAATTTAATGACTGGCTAATAAATAGAACAAAGAAAAAATCAAAAATTATTGAAACTTATGAAACAATTGGACTTTTAATATTTGTTGGAATACCTATACCAACTACAGGTGCATGGACAGGAACAATCGCTTCTGTTATTTTTCAACTTAAGTTTAAAAATTTTATTATAGGAGTTATTGGTGGGATATTAATGGCAGGAATAATTGTTTCTTTTATAACTATTGGTTTATTCTAATTTTACATTTTTAACACCCTCAATTTCAGAAATTTTATCAAAAATAATTTCTGGATTTTGAGGTTTTCTGTATCTAAGTGTAAAAATTAAATCTAATGTTCTCTCCTCCTTATTCCTCTCAATTTGCATTGATAAAATTTTGAAATTTTCCTTTTCAATTAAACCTATTATATTATTTTTCAACTCTATATCATCTCTAATCTTTATTGAAAATATATTGTATTCATCAATGGGTATCTTCTTCTCTATAATTTTCAAAAAATAAAGCATCGCTACTGAAATTAATGTTAGAAATAATGAGAGAATATAAAGACCAACACCAACTGCAAGAGAAATGGAAGTGACAAACCATAAACAAGCAGCAGTTGTAAGACCTCTAATTCTCCTTTTGTCCTTTACAATTACACCTGCACCAAGAAATCCAATTCCAGTTACAACTCCATATGCAATTCTTGCAGGGTCAAGACGAATTAAAGGATTCTGTATATTTGAAAATATATAATAAACCTGAAAGGATGAAATTAAAATTATTGTTGTCCCCATCCCAACAAGAATCATAGTTCTTAAACCTGCTTCTCTTCCATGTCTTTCCCTTTCAAATCCAATTATTCCACTTAATATACCTGAAACTAAAACTTTTATAATTGCTTCCCATTGATTCATTGTTTTCCCTTTTTGAAACATTTTAAATTATATTGACAAAAATTTCAAAATTTGTTATAATTATATATTATTTGGGATTGCCCCCATCGACTAGTGGTCTAGGTCACCACTCTTTCAAGGTGGTAGCGCCGGTTCGAGTCCGGCTGGGGGCGTTTTTTTATGGAATTAAGAGTTTCTGCCCGGGATAAACTGTATCAGATTTTAAATTATTTAATTTTTTAATTTCACTAACTGATGTATTAAATTTCTGAGCAATTTTTGTTAAATAGTCTCCTTTTTGGACTATATAATATTTGGATTTCTCTGATTTCAATATTGATTTAAATGGCCTTTCTTCTACTTGCTGACCTGAAATTTCTTTGGCTTCTTTTCCAAAAACTTCTTTTTTTATTTGATATATTTCACTTTCATGTTTTGTCAATTCTTCAAGTATAATCTGATTATTTTCATTAATTCTCTTTTCGATATTCTCAATTTTCTGTGGTAAATCTTTATAACTTTCAATTATTTTCACCTGTGAATCTCTTAAATTTAATATATCCGTCTGAATGGAAGAAAAATTTTTATTTAAATTTGAAGTAGTTGTGATTAAATCATTATATGCTTTTTTTAACCCCTCTATATCTCTTTTTGTCTCAAGATTTTTTTCTGTATAATCATCGCTCACTTTTTTTAACTTTTCATCATACTCAAATTTTAATTCATCTATTTTACCTTTTATTAATTTTATTTCTTCTTTTAAAGAATTAATTTCATTATTCAAAACCAAAATTTTATCACTTAGTTCTTTTAAATTATTATTAAGATTTATTACTTTCTGATTATAATCATTTTCAATATTTTGAAATCTTTCAGAAATCTGTTTAACAGTTGCATAAAAATCATCCTCAACATTGCTAACTTTTTCTTTTACTATATCTATATCATCTTTTGTTGCAATATCTGCACAGCCTGAAAAAATAAGAAATGAAATTAATGTTAAAGGGATTATAAATTTTTTCATTTTTCAACTTCAATTTTAAATTCACATCTTCTGTTTTTTGCCCATGCTTCTTCATTATGTCCCGGGTCTGCTGGCATATCCTCACCATAACTAACTGTATACATCCTTTTTGGAGAAACACCCATAGCAACAAGATATCTTCTTGCACTTAATGCTCTCTGTTCTCCAAGAACAAGATTATATTCTCTTGTTCCTCTCTCATCACAGTGTCCTTCTATTAAAATTTTTATATCAGTATTCTTTAACATATATTCACCTATTTTTTTAAGTGTTTCTGCAGCATCAGGTCTTATATCATATTTATCAAAATCAAAATATATATTTTTAAAAATTTGAGCAAGTTCTGCACTTATTTCCTCAGGTCTTACAAATTTCTTTCCTTTTGGTATCTCTGGAACAGGTATTTCTTCCCCTTTTATTGCTTTCTGAACCTCTTCCTTTGTTGCTTTTGCTTCTTCAACTGGTTTTTCTTCAACTTTCACTACTGGTTTTTCCTCAGGTTTTAATATACTTATTACTTCTGGCTTTTTCTCTTCAATTTTTTCTTCCTTCTTCTCCTCTAAAAATTTCTTCTTTACTACTTTTGGACACTGACATCCAAAAAAACCTATAATTATAACCACTATCCAAAAATATTTTAATACCTTCATTTTCCCCTCCTTTTTTTTAAATCTAACATAGTTTTTAAAATCTGTCAAATTTTTTATAATCACCTATAGCCCAGAGCGCATTCCATTTCAATATCATATCCTTCTTTCTCCATAATTTTAGCAAATATTTCTGTTGTTTCCTTTGGTTGATGTCCTTCCCATCCACCATAAACAAAAATTATTTTTTTCATATTCCCTCCTCCTTAGATTTCAATCAAACATTAAAACCAACTGACTCAAATATTTAACAGCAAAAGGTAAAACTCTCTCATCAAGATTGAATTTACTGCTATGATGAACTCCACTCTTTTTACCACTTCCTATAAAGATATATGTTGAAGGAACAATTCTTGAATAAAATGCAAAATCTTCTCCTCCCATTATAGGATGATAATTATAAAAATATTTTTGAGATAAAATTTTTCTGCTAATCTGTTTTATTTTTTCAGTCAATCTGGTGTCATTTTTTAAAGCAGGTGAATAATAATCATATCTGAATATACATTTACATTTAAAGGATGATGTAATTTTTTCTGTAATATTTTTAATTTCTGATTTTATTTTCCTTCTTGTCCTTTCTGATAAAGTCCTAACAGTGCCTTCTATTTCAACTCTATCAGGAATAACATTAAACACTTCTCCTCCTTTTATTTTACATATTGAAATTACAGATGGTTCAAAAGGACTTATTTTTCTACTAATAATTGTCTGCAAATTACTTATTAAAAAAGATGAACAAACTATAGGGTCATTTGTAAGATGTGGAGTACTTCCATGTCCACCCTTCCCTTCTATTATTATTTCAAATCTATCTGTATTAGCCATCACATAACCGCTCTCAATATAAACTTTATAAAGTGGAATATCAGAAAAAAAGTGGTATCCAATCAAAAAATCAACATCTTCAATAACACCTTCTTTTATCAAAATAGATGCTCCTCCAGGTGGTTTTTCCTCACAGGGTTGAAAGATTAATTTTACATTATATTTTAGATAATCAATAAATTTAAACAAAACTTTGCCAATTCCAAGAAGAACAGTTATATGTCCATCATGACCACAGGCATGCATTACTCCTTTATTTTTTGAAGAAAATGGAAGATTTGTTTCCTCATTTATAGGTAAAGCATCCATATCTGCTCTTAATCCAATAGTTTGTTTTGAATTTTTATTTATAAATCCTATTACACCGGTTTTCCCTTTTATCTCATAAGGAATGCCAATTTCTTTCAATATTTTCTGTATTTTCTCAGAAGTTTTATATTCTTCAAACCCGAGTTCAGGATACATATGAAAATCTCTTCTCCATTCAATAATTTCATCTTTTATTCTCTCAACCTCTCTTTCTATGCTTTTATCAAACATATTGCTCCTTTCTTATAAAAATCAAATCAATTTTTTCTTTTTGGAATTCTATTTTTAACTCTTCTATCAATTTATCAATGACCTCCTTTTCATTTTTATAATCAATTGAAAAATTTAAAGAAAAAACTGCCTGTGAAGAAGTAATTTCAACCAGATAAACTTCTGATTTATTTTCTATTATAAAGGGATTATTTTTACAAATATTTAATAAAAGATTTTTAACCTTTTCAGTATCTGAAATTAAATTTGTTCCTATCTTTAAACTTATTTTTATTTTTGTGTCCGGATAACTGAAATTTACTATTCTTGTTTTTGCTATTTCTGAATTTGGAACAATGATTATATTATTTTCAGGTGATAAAATTTTTGTTCTTCTCATTCCTATTTCAACTATTTCTCCAATTTCACCTGTTGCAAGTTTAATTCTATCTCCAATTTTAAATGGTTTATCAATAACTATAAAAAATCCTGAAATCATATTTGAAAGTGTATCCTGTGCTGCAAAAGCAATTGCAAAAGAAGCAATACCCGCTGCTCCAAGCAAACTTGTTATTGGTTGATTGAATTTATTTAATATTATTGTAATTCCAATGAAAAAAATTATTATTCTTGAAATCCTTTTAAATAATATCATAAATTCTTCATCTATTTTTGTTTTTGTCCTGTTTGCAATTTCTTCAAGATACCATTCAACAAAACCATCAACAATTCCACTTACAATAAAGCATATTGAAATGACAATTAAGGAATAAATAATTTTAGGGATATTCATTATAAATTTTTCAAGCGTTGGACTTGCTTCTGTAATCAAAACTGATGTTCTTTCCCATAAAATACTCGAACCAGAAAAAAATATAAAAGCAATTACTCCATTTCTCATTTTATTAAGTATTTTGATATCAAGTTTACCCTTTCTAACTATTTTGGGAAGTATATAATCCCAGAACCATTTCAAAATCCAGGATAAAAAAATTATAATGAGGAAATAAATTAATGTAAAAATATGAATTTTTAATTTTTCAGACATTTTTATATAGATATCTTTTCAATTTTCATATAATCCCTTAAAACTTCAGGAACAATCACCTCTCCACTCTCTGTCTGATAATTTTCAAGTATACCAATTATTGTTCTTGGAAGTGCAATTCCTGAACCATTTAATGTATGAACATATTCAGTTTTACCATCCTTTCTTTTAAATTTAATATTCGCCCTTCTTGCCTGAAATGACTCAAAATTTGAACAGGAAGAAACTTCAAGCCATTTTTCAATTCCAGGACACCATACTTCAATATCATAACATTTACTGGCTGCAAAACTTAATTCACCAGTACATAACAAAACGACTCTGTATGGTAAATTTAGTAATTGTAATACTTTTTCTGCTTCATTAAGTAATGTTTCAAGTTCTTCATATGAATTTTCCGGTTTTGTAAATTTCACAAGTTCAACCTTATCAAACTGATGAACCCTTATAAGTCCTTTCGTTTCCTTACCATATGCACCTGCTTCTCTTCTAAAACAGGGAGTATAGGAAACATAATAAATTGGCAAATTATCTTCATTCAAAACTTCATTTTTATGCAGATTTGTTACAGGAACTTCTGCTGTTGGTATTAAAAAAAAATCATCTCTTTCAAGATAATACATATCATCTTCAAGTTTAGGAAGTTGTCCTGTATTGAATAAACTATCCCTATTTACAATTGCAGGAACCCAGACCTCCTTAAAACCATTCTTTATATGAAGGTCAAGCATAAAATTTATTAATCCTCTAACAAGTAAAGCACCTTTTTCTTTAAAGACAGGGAAAAAACTGCCAGTAATTTTAGCACCTCTTGGAAAATCAATAATACCGAGTTTCTCTCCTATTTCCCAGTGAGGCAGAATTTTAAAATTTTTCTCTTTTATTTCTCCCCACTCTCTTACTATTTTATTATCTTTTTCATCTTTTCCAACAGGAACTGAAGAATGAGGAATATTTGGAATAAAAGAAATTATCTTTTCAAGTTCTTTTTCAATTTCATTTATTCTTTTTTCTGCATCTCTTATCTCATCAGAATATTTTCTTGCCTGATTTATTAGTGGCTCAACCGCTTCCTTATCTTCCTTTTCTCTTGCTATTTTTTCTGTTAAATCCTTTTGCCACTTTTTCCTTTCTTCAACAAATCCAATCAATCTTCTTCTTTCATTATCAAGTTCTTCAAATCTATTCCAGTCAACTTTCTGATTTTTAACTTCGCAAACTTTTTTCAATAAATCAATATTTTCCCTTACAAATTTAAATGGATACATATTAATCTCCCATCTTTATAACAAATTCTCCATTTTTTATCATTCCATATTCTTCCCTTAAGATTTTTTCAACATAATACGGGTCATTTTTAATCTTTTCTATTTTTTCAGCAAGAATTCTATTTTCTTCTTTCAATCTATTTATCTCACTCTGGTAAAATTTGAGTGTTTTATAGGTGTTATAATAAGATTTTAATCTTATAATAAAAAGGATAAAAAAAACAACACTTACAATTAAAAACCAGTTATTCATTATTTTCCGCATTTTTCTTTTATTATTTCACCATAATACTTTGCTTTCTCTCCCAGTTCTTCTTCTATTCTCAAAAGTTGATTATATTTACATAATCTCTCTGACCTGCTCAATGAACCACTCTTTATCTGACCTGCATTAGTTCCAACTGTAAGGTCTGCTATAAATGTATCCTCTGTTTCTCCACTCCTGTGAGAGATAACAGTATTATATCCATTCTGTTTTGCCATCTCAATTGTTTCAAGTGTTTCTGTAAGAGTTCCTATCTGATTTACCTTTATTAATATTGCATTACCTATTTTCTGTTTAATTCCTTCTTTAAAAATTTTAGGATTTGTAACAAATATATCATCACCAACAAGTTGAATTTTATTCCCAAGAAGTTGAGTCAATTTTTTCCATCCATCCCAGTCATTTTCTGCAAGTCCATCTTCAAGAGAATAAATGGGATATTTTGAAACAATTCTTTCATAAAATTCTATTAAATCGTCTGACCTAATCTTTTTGCCTTCAAAATTATAGAATCCATCTTCATATAAGGATGAGGCAGCAGTATCTATTGCAATTGAAATATCCTCTCCTGGTTTATAACCAACTTTTTCAATAGCCATTAAAATCAATTCTATTGCCTCTTCATTTTTATTTAAATTTGGAGCAAATCCTCCTTCATCACCAACAGAAGTTGAATAATTTTTTTCTTTGAGTATTTTTTTAAGCATCTGGAAAACCTCTGCAACCATTTTATAACCCTCATAAAAACTTTTTGCTCCAATTGGAACAATCATAAATTCCTGAATATCAAGATTATTATCAGCATGTAATCCACCATTTATAACATTACACATCGGGACAGGCATTATATTTGCACACAATCCTCCAATATAAAAATATAAAGGAACATTGAGATAATTTGAAGCAGCACGACAGACAGCCAAACTTACACCCAATATTGCATTTGCACCAAGATTTGATTTATTTTCTGTTCCATCAAGTTCAATCATTTTATAATCAATATATCTCTGCTCAAGAACATTCTCTCCCTCAATTTCAGGTGCTATAATCTCATTAACATTTTTAACCGCCTTCATTACTCCTTTGCCAAGAAAATCCTTACCTCCATCCCTTATTTCAAGTGCTTCTCTTTCTCCAGTGGATGCACCAGATGGAACTGCTGCTCTTCCAAGTATTCCTCCTTCAACAGTTACATCTACCTCAATTGTTGGATTTCCTCTTGAATCAAGTATCTGTCTTGCATAAACATCTATTATTTCCATTTTTCCTCCTTTTTTTCATTATTATAATCTTAAATCAATTTACTTTCAATTAAAAATTTTTTGACCTCTTTAATATTGCTGAAAATTAGAGGTGAATCATATTTATCAAAATCCTCTTTTTTTGAAGAGCCTGTTAACACAATATATGTATCAACTCCTGCATTTTTTCCTGTTTCATAATCAATATCCATATCTCCAACAAAAAATATTTCATTTTTTTCAAATTTAAAATGATTTATAATCTTCAAAATTATTTCTGGATTTGGTTTCGGTTGAGAGACATCATCAGCACATAAAACAAAATCAAAATATTTTTCAAGTTCTGTTTCTTTAAGCAATCTTTCTAAAGAAAATTTTGCCCTATTTGTTGCTCCTGCAATTTTTATATTTCTTTTTTTCAGTTCTTCAAGAAAATCAATTACACCATCAATAACCTTAACATTATTTTTTAAAAAATTTAAATAATTTTCCCTGTAAAGAGAATGAGCAATTTTATATTTATCCTTAAAAAGTGTTTTAACAAGTTGAAGGTCCCCTTTACCAACTGCTCTTTTTACTTCCTCATATTCAAATTTTTTATAATTCAATTTCTCTGAAATAAAATTAATTGTTTTATAAATAGATTCATAAGCATCAACAAGTGTTCCATCAAAATCAAAAATTGCAAGTTTTTTCTTCATTTTTAAAATTATTATAATACACTAAACCATTTTAATTTTCAAATGTCTAAATTAATAGAAAAAAGAGGGAAAAAAATGAAAAAACTGATTATCATATATATTATAAGTTTCCTATTATCAACAGGTCTTTATTCGGATGAAGTAAAACGAAAGCAATTAAAACCAACTCAAACTGAATTTAAAAAACAAATACTACCAGAAAATATGCCACCTGATATAAGAGAAAATCTTAAAGAATATCTTGAAATAAGAAAAAAGATGAGAGAAATAGAAAAACAGACAGTTGAAAATGACCCTGAATTAAAAAATCTCTGGGATGAAATTATAAGTTTAAAAAGAGAAATGAGAAAAAAACTTGATGAAAAATTGAAAGATAATGAAGAATATCAAAATTTAAGGAAAAGGTTGTTTGAAATGTGGAAAGAATTTAAAGAAAAAAGAAAGGAGGTGAAAAAATGAAAAAATTATTTATGCCTTTGCTTGTATGCTTATTGTTTCTGGGCTTAACTCAGGTAAAATTGAATGCTCAGCAAAGGGGTCCAAGAGAAAAACACGAGTTTCAGAGAGGAGAAAGACCATTTGGAGAGGGATTTGAGATAAGAAAAAAGATGATGGAGATAGAAAGACAGACAATTGAGAGTGACCCTGAACTGAAAAATTTAGACCAGCAGATAAAGACATTGCAGAAACAACTTAATGAGAAATTACAGCAGAAACTATCAACAAATTCAGAATATCAGGAATTGAAGAAAAAGATGGAAGAGATGCAAAAGATGTGGAGAGAGAGAATGAAAGAAAGACAGGGAGAGAAAGAAGATTAAAAATTTTTAATTGAAAGGGCTACCTATTTGGGTAGCCCTTTTTTCTTTTTTTTATTTATGGTATTATTTTTCTATGACTGGAATTGATTTTATATTAATTGTTGTCTTTTTAAGTGGTATTTTAATAGGAATTACAAGAGGGTTTGTTGGTGGAATCATAGATATTATAGGAATAATAGTTGGAATTTCACTTTCCTCAATCGCATATAAGGCACCTGTAAATCTATTTTCCAAATTTAATATTAAAGGAACCCCTGTTGATATTTTGTTTTTCCATCTTTTTTCATTCCTTTTCATCATTTCAGTTATTGTTGGTATTGAAGTATTAAGAAAAAAGGTATATATAAAGCATATAGTTGATAGAATTTTAGGTGTCTTTACTGGTTCAATAGTTGGTATGTTTTTATGTGGTTTCCTTTTAAATATAATGAGTGCTTCTCCAAATACTGCAAGGGAAATTGATGATGCAAGATTTTCAAAATATATAACAAGATTTGCTCCAAAAATTTATGAAAGAAGCGATAGAATTGGGATAACTTTACCAAAATTGATAGCATTACCAAAAGATTATATAGAGGAATTTGATAAAACAAAACTTAGTATTTCTTTCATAAAAGTAAATTTTTCAAAAATGAAAGGGACATGTATGAAATGTGGAGGAGAGGTTGAATTTAAAGGTTATTTTATTAAAGCAGGAATGAGTGTAATACCAAAATTCGTCTGTAAAAATTGTGGTAGAACTTCAGATGGATGTCAGGCCTTTGAAATATTCCATTTTATTTATAAAAAATGTCCTGTTGAACTTGCAAGAAAGGGTATTAAATTTGATTGTGGTAATTTTCCAAACCATGAATTGATTATGCCTAAAATAGAATGTCCTGTAGATAAAAATCAGTTACAACTCTGGGAATGGCAACCCCCTGTCACTTATTGATTTTGTTCTTTCTCTAGTAAATAATTAATTATTGAATTTGCTGCCTTTTTACCCATACCCATTGCACTTATAACTGTTGCTGCCCCTGTTGCTATATCTCCTCCTGCATAAATCCCTTCTATATTTGTCTTGCATGTTTCAGGGTCAACTATAATATTTCCATGTTTTCCTGTTTGCAACTCTGGATATGTTTTTGGAATTAAAGGACTGGGAGATTGCCCTATTGCAACTATAATTGTATCAAATGGTAATATTTCTTCACTCCCTGGAATTGGAACAGGTCTTCTTCTTCCACTTTCATCTGGTTCACCAAGTTCATTATGTATTATTTTTATCCCTTTAACATAACCATTCTCATCCCCTATTATTTCAACTGGCTGAACAAGAAAAACAAATTTAATACCTTCTTCAACTGCATTTTCATATTCTTCTTTTCTTGCTGGCATTTCATTTTCTGTTCTTCTATATAAAACAACAACTTCTTTTGCTCCAAGACGCAATGCACTTCTTGCTGAATCCATTGCCACATTTCCACCACCAATAACTGCAACTCTTTCACCAATTGAAACAGGTGTATCATATTCAGGAAAAAGATAACCTTTCATTAAATTTATTCTTGTTAAAAACTCATTTGCTGAATATACCCTTAATAAATTTTCTCCAGGAATTCCAAGAAAATTAGGAAGTCCTGCACCAGTTCCTATAAAAATTGCATCATATCCCATCTGAAATAATTCTTCTATTTTAATTGTTTTTCCTATTATTACATTTGTTTTTATTTCTGCTCCAAGTTCAATAATTCTTTTTATCTCCTTTTCAACTATTTTTTTAGGGAGACGGAATTCAGGAATACCATATGTTAATACTCCACCTGGTTTATGTAATGCTTCAAAAATTGTCACCTTTATTCCACATCTAATAAGTTCACTTGCACATGACAATCCAGCAGGTCCAGAACCAATAATTGCTACTTTTTTATCTTTTAATTTAGGGTCTGTATTAATTGAACAACTTAAAGACACATCTGAATAATCTGCCACAAATCTTTCAAGTTTTCCTATTGCAACTGGTTGAAATTTCTTTCCAAGTGTGCATAACATTTCACATTGTGTCTCCTGAGGACATACCCTTCCACATATTGCTGGCAATAAATTTTTTTCATAAATTATACTGAGTGCCTTCTGGAAATTTCCTTCTTTTATCTCTTTTATAAATCTCGGAATATCAATCTCCACAGGACAGCCTTTTATACATGGAGCATTTTTACACTGGAGACATCTTTTTGATTCTTCTATTGCCTGTTTTTCATCATATCCAAAACTAACCTCATTAAAATTTTTTATTCTTTCAGAAACAGGTTGCTTTCTATCCTTAACCCTTTCTTTCATTTTATCTCAACTCCTTTTTTACTTATTATTATATGTTTTTTCCACTCTTCCCTTTCATAAGGAAAATCTTTTCTATAATGGGTCCCCCTTGATTCTTCTCTCAAAATTGCTGATTCTGTTATTAAACTTGCAACAATAAGCATATTTAAACTCTCAAAACCACCTCTATCATAAAATTCCTTCCAGAAAGCATATTTCTGCCATTCTTTCAGTTTATCAAGAGCATATTTCAGTGATTCTCCGTCTCTTTCAATACCAACATTTCTCCACATTAAACTCCTTATGGACCTTTTTAAATCCTCTTTATCTATCAATATATCCCCTTTTTTTGGAAAAGAATATTTAAATTCAAAATCCTTAATTTTAAAATTTGTTTCCCTTACTTTAATACCAACCCTTTTGCCAAAAACAAGTCCTTCAAGAATTGAATTGCTTGCAAGACGATTTGCTCCATGAACACCTGTGCAGGCACATTCTCCACAAGCAAAAAGATTTTCAATATTTGTTCTTCCCCAAAGGTCTGTTTTTATACCACCCATAAAATAATGTGCGGATGGTCTTACTGGAATTAAATTTTTTGAAGGGTCTATTCCATAATTTATGCAGAAATTATAAATATTGGGAAACCTCTTCTTTATAAAATCTTTTTTTAAATGCGTTAGGTCAATATATACACAATTTGAATTTGTTTTTTTAATCTGGTCTATTATTGCTCTTGAAACAATATCTCTTGGTGCAAGTTCTCCCATTGGATGATACTCATTCATAAACCTTTCCCCATTTATATTTCTTAAAATACCTCCCTCCCCTCTTACACTTTCTGATATTAAAAATCTTGGTGCTCCTGCCAAATAAAATGTTGTTGGATGAAATTGATAAAATTCAAGGTCAACAAGTTCAACATTTTTTCTATATGCGATTGCTATACCATCTCCTGTGATAAATAAGGGATTTGTTGTCTCCTGAAAAATATTTCCTGCCCCTCCTGTTGAAAGAATATAACACCTTGCCTGAATAATAAATATTTTTTCGTTTTTTTCATCAAGAATAATTGCACCTTTAATCTCATTATCAAGAACTATTAAATCAATTAAGAAATGCTGGTATAGAATTTTTATATTTTTTTCATTTGAGACAATTTTATATAAAAAATTTGTCAAACTTTTTCCTATTGCATCTCCTTCTGAATGTAAAATTCTATTTTCAGAATGCCCTCCCTCTTTTGTTAAATGAAATTTCCCATTATCTCTATCAAATTTAAATCCTAAATCAATCAATTCTTTTATTCTTTCTATTCCTTCATTTACAAGGATATCAACTGCTTCTTCATTATTTATATAACATCCTGTTCTTAAAGTATCCTCTTTATGTTTAACTGGTGAGTCATTTTCACTTAGAGCAACAGCAATCCCTCCCTGTGCATGATAACTGCATGTTTGGTCAATACCATCTTTATATAAAATTAATGTTTTAAAATCTTTAAGTTGAAGTGCTGTAAAAAGACCTGAAATACCACCTCCTACAATTAAAAAATCAACTTTTTCTTTTATAAGATTTTTTGTATCAAAAGAGATAAGATATTCTGGTATCATTTTTTTCTTTTAAGAAGATTTTCAATTTTTTCCTTATATTGCTCCTTTTCAATTTCTGTTGCATAGTCAATTATAAGAATTCCATTTAAATGGTCAATTTCATGCTGAAAACATCTTGAAATCAAATCATATCCCTCAACTATTATTTCTTTTCCTTTTTCGTTATATCCTTTAACAACTACCCTTTTTGCTCTTTTAATTGAAAAATAAATTTCTGGAAAACTTAAACAACCTTCAAGGTCTATATCTTCTCCCTCTTTTTCTATTATTTCAGGATTTATAACTGTTATCAAATTATTTTTTTCTTTATCATATGCAATAAAAATTCTTTTTGAAACTCCAACCTGAGGTGCTGCAAGTCCAATACCTTTTGAATAAAATAATGTTTCTTTCATTGACCTTATAAGTTTTTCTATTTTCCCATCTATATTTTTAACTTCTTCTGCTTTTTTCCTTAAAATCTCCTCCCCATATTTCCTTATTCTTCTCATTTTTTAAAAAATAATTTTTGTTCCAAGATATTTTTCAACCATTTTTATTGCACAAAATTCTCCACACATAGTGCATACATCCTTTTCCTTTAATGGGAACTTATTTCTTAATTTTTCAAATTTTTCTTTATCAATTGCAATCTCTTTTTCTTTTTTCCAGTTCCTCTTTGCCCTCAATATATCCATCAAATAGTCCTTTTCAATTTCTTTTTTAATACCTTTACCAATATCTCCTGCATGCGCTGCAATTTTTGCTGCTATAACTCCTTCAATAACTTCTTCAATTCCAGGTAAAGATAAATGTTCACTTGGAGTAACATAACATAAAAAATCTGCTCCTTTCCATGCTGCAATTGCTCCTCCTATTGCAGAGGTTATATGGTCATATCCAGGTGCAATATCACAAACAATTGGACCAAGAACATAAAATGGAGCACCATTGCATATTTTCTTTTCAAGTAAAACATTTGCTTCAATCTCATTTATAGGAATATGTCCAGGGCCTTCAATAATTATCTGGACGTTTTCATCCCAGGCATATTTTGTCAATTCTCCAAGTGTTAATAATTCCTCTATCTGCGAACTATCTGTTGAGTCAATTAATCCACCTGGTCTTAATCCATCTCCTAAACTTAAAACAAGGTCATATTTTTTTGCAATTTCAATCAATCTATCAAAATTTTTATATAATGGATTTTCTTTTTCATTTGTTACCATCCATGAAATTAAAAATGCACCTCCTCTGCTTACAACAAGTGATTTTCTTGGATTTTTTCTCAATCTTTCAATTGCTTTAAGATTTACTCCACAGTGAACAGTTATAAAACTTACTCCATCCTCGGCATGTTTTTCTATAACCTTGAAAATTTTTTCTTCATCCATTTTAACTATTCCACCTTTTTCTCTTATTGATTCAATTGCTGCTTGGTATATTGGTACAGTCCCTACAGGAACATTGCTTTCCTTTATAATTTTTCTTCTTATTTCATCAATATCTCCTCCTATGCTTAAATCCATAACTGTATCTGCACCATATTTTTCCGCTGCTTTTAATTTTTTAATTTCAAAATTTATATCACATACATCAGGAGAAGTTCCTATATTTGCATTTATTTTTGTCCTTAAACTTTCTCCAATACCAAGATATCTATTTTTATGTTTTAAAATAACAATCCTTCCATCTGCAACTTTTTTTGAAATTTCTTCAGGACTTACTCCCTCAACTTCAGAAATTTTTTTAACTGCTTGGCTTATTATTCCTTTTTTCGCAATCTCTTTTTCAAGATTTCTCATTCTAAAATACCTCCTGTATTTGCTGATTTTACAAGTTTAGAATATTTTTTTAAAACACCTTTTAAATCCTTCTTTAAAATTTTAATTTCATTTTTCCTTCTTTCCATTTCCTCTTTGCTTACATTTAATTCAAGTTTCCTATTTGGTATATCAATTTCAATAATATCTCCATCCTTAACATATGCTATTGGACCTCCTTCTGCTGCCTCTGGACTTACATGCCCTATACATGGACCTCTTGTTCCTCCTGAAAATCTTCCATCTGTAATTAATGCCACCTTCTCATCAAGTCCTTTACCACTTATTGCAGATGTTATTGAAAGCATTTCCCTCATTCCTGGACCACCTTTAGGCCCTTCATATCTTATAATTATTACCCCTTCTTTTATTTTACCTTCTATTACTGCATTCATTGCATCCTCTTCACAATCAAAAACATATGCTTTACCTTTAAATTTCATTACATTTTCTTTAACTGCTGATTGTTTAACAACTGCTCCATCAGGTGCAAGAGAACCTTTTAATATTGCAATTCCTCCCTCTTTCATATATGGATTTTCAATATTCCTTATCACATTTCTGTCATAAATCTCTGCTTTCCTTATAATATCCCCTATCTTTTCTCCTGAAACAGTTAAACAATCCTCATAAATCAACCCCTTTTTACTTAATTCCTTCATAACTCCTGAAATACCACCTGCTCTATCAAGGTCCTGAAGATGCTGATTTGATGCAGGTGAAAGTTTACAGATATTAGGTGTTTTTCTACTTATTCTGTCAAAAATTTCAAGGTCAATCTTTATCCCTGCCTCATTTGCTATTGCTGGTATATGTAAAACAGTATTTGTGCTTGCTCCTATTGCCATATCAACAGTTATAGCATTTAAAAAACTATTAAGATTAACTATATCCCCTGGTTTTATATCCTTTTTTACAAGTTCAACAACCTTCATCCCTGCATATTTTGCAAGTTTTATTCTTCTTGAATCAACTGCCGGAATTGTTCCATTACCCGGTAAAGCAAGACCAAGTGCTTCTGATAAACAATTCATAGAATTAGCAGTAAACATACCTGAACAACTACCTGCTCCAGGACATGCTCTATCTTCAATTAATTTTAATTCATCCTCTCTTATTTCCTTATTCAAAAATTTTCCAATTCCTTCAAAAACACTTATTAAATCAATCTCCTTCCCATCCGGTAAAATTCCGCAGAGCATAGGACCACCACTTACAAGCAATCCTGGAATATTCAATCTCAATAAAGCCATAAGCATCCCTGGAACAATCTTATCACAACTTGCCACCATAACTATTCCATCAAACTGATGTGCTTCTGCCATAATTTCAACACTATCAGCAATTATATCCCTTGAAACCAGACTATATTTCATTCCAGTATGTCCCATGGCGATTCCATCACAAACACCAATAACCCCAAATTCCAGTGGTGTTCCACCTGCCATTCTTATTCCTGCTTTTACTGCCTCTGTTATTCTGTTTAGATGAATATGACCGGGTATTATCTCGTTTGCTGAATTTGCAATACCAATTATTGGTCTTTCTATTTCCTCATCAGTTAAACCAACTGCCTTCAATAAACTTCTATGAGGTGCTCTCAAATATCCTTTTTTAATATTATCACTTTTCATTTTTTCTCCTTGAGATTTCTTAATATTATATTCTAAAATGAAGAGAAGTCAAAATTTGGCAATTTTAAGAGGGAAGGGATTTATTTCACTTCCTTTTATAAGAACTCTATTTGTCCCCCAAAAATATAGTTCTCCATTCTGATTTAAAACAACATTGAAAGCACCACCTGCTGATATCTTAACAATCTTATTTAATGGTTTCCCATTTAAATATACTCTTACAGGAAATGGACTACTTTTAAAAATTTCATTACCAAGTTGACCATATCTATTACTTCCCCATACAAATATTTCTCCATTTTTATTTAAAGCAATTGTATGGTTTCTGCCAAGTGAAATATCAACTATTTCCTTAAGATGACCTTTCCCTTCTTCATTTTTTACAAAAACAGGTAAATTTCTATCTTCATAAGTTCCGTTTCCAAGTTGTCCCTTCATATTTTTTCCCCACATCAAAACTTCACCATTTTTATTTATTGCACAGGAATGAAATGCACCGCATTCAATTTTGACTATATCAGAAAGTTCTCCATTACCAGAAAAATTTTTTACTTTTACTGGATATTTTTTTGAAATAAAACTCCCATCTCCAAGTTGTCCGAATTGATTATCTCCCCATGCCCATACAGTCCCATCTTTTGAAAGTGCAAGAACATGATAAGCACCTGCTTTTATATCTACTATATTTTGTAAATAACCAATACCTTTTGGACCTTTTACACAAACTGGGTAATATTTATTTTTATAAGTTCCATCTCCAAGTTGTCCATATTTATTTTCACCCCATGTCCATACAGTCCCATCTTTTTTTAAAGCAACAGAAAAATCCCAGCCAGCACCAACCTTTATAATATCTTTTAAAATCTCTCCATTTTTCATCTTTACTATAACCGGTAAATGAAAATTTTTATAATCAGGGCTTCCAAGTTGACCTGAAAAATTGCTCCCCCATGTAAAGACAATATAATCTTTCCTTAATGCAACTGAATGAATATCTCCTACATCAATATCCACTATACTTTCAACGCCTTTGATTTCAACAATTTTTTTATAATTTTTAGAATTACCATTTATAACCTGACCAGATTCATTCCATCCAAAACCAAAAACTTTTCCATTTCCTAACAAAATTAATGTATGTGATTCACCACTTCTAATTTTTTTAACATTATTTGAAAAGGCATAAATACATAAAATAACATAAAAAACAAAAAATTTTTTACCCATTCTTACCATTTAGACATTTTAAAATAATCTTGGGTTTAGTCAAATTTTTGACTATTTATCCAAAATTTTATAAAATAAAAGTTAAAAAGAGGAGGGGAAAATGGAAAAATTGAAAATAGGAATAATTGGGGTTGGAGGAATGGGATATGCTCATTGTAAAATTGTTTCAAATCTTCCTGAAACAGAATTAACATGTGTCTCTGATGTTGATGAGGCAATAGCAAAACAAAGAGGAGAAGAATTTGGTGTTAAATATTTTACTGATTATAAAGAATTGATAAAAAGTGGATTGTGTGATGCTGTTATTGTTGCAACTCCTCACTGGTTTCATCCTGAAATAAGTATTTTTGCCTTTGAAAATGGACTCCATGTTTTAAGTGAAAAACCAATAGCAGTAAAAGTATCAGATGCTGATAAAATGATTGAAGCAGCAAAAAAATCAAAGAAAGTTTTTTCAATAATGTTTCAGAGAAGGACAGAGCCATTATTTAAAAAAGCAAAAGAAATTGTTAAAAGTGGGGCAATAGGAGAAATAATGAAATCTGTATGTATAGACCCATGGTATAGAACTCAGGCATATTATGATAGTGGAACATGGAGGGCAACATGGGTTGGGGAAGGAGGAGGAGTTTTAATTAATCAAGCACCGCATACAATTGATTTATTCACAATGCTTGCAGGACTCCCAAAAAAGATAGAAGCAAAAACAAGAACTCGTTTACATAATATAGAAGTGGAGGATGAAGTTGCTGCATTTTTAGAATATGAAAATGGAGCATGGGGATATTATTATACTTCAACATGTGAACCTGTTGGTCCATTCCATCTTGAAATTACAGGAGAAAAGGGAAAATTAATTATAAGAGGAAATAGTTTAACTCTCTATTCTTTTGAAAAACCTGTAAGTGAGTTTACGAAAGAATCTTCTGATATGTGGGCTGGACTCCAATATACAGAAGAGAAAATAGAAATTACATCAAATATACAGACAGGTCATGGTGTTATAATAAAAAACTTTGCAAGGGCTATTTTATATGGTGAGGAATTAATAGTAAAAGGAGAAGAAGGATTGAATAGTGTGGAATTTATAAATGCATGTATTCTCTCTGGAAAGAAAAATAAAGTTGTTGAAATACCTGTTGATAGGAAAGAATATGATGATTTGATGGAAGAATTGAAGAAAACATCAAAACCAAAAAAAGTTGTTAAAGTTCAAAGAGTAACAGACCCAAATATTGCAAAAAAGATATAATTAAAGCCATCTTCTTTCATGCATTGCTTCTATAAGGAATTTTACTGCGATATAGGTTGCTGCTTCTCTATAGGTAGAATTTAGTTTTTCCTTTGTTTCTTTTATCTTATAAAAGCACTTTTTAATTTTTCTATCAATTTCATCAAAAACCTCTTCTTTTTCTGTCTGGTTTCCGGATTTACCATTTCTCCATTCTATATATGAAGCAATAACTCCCCCTGAATTACAGAGAAAATCAGGCAATACCGGTATTCCTCTCTCTTTAAGTATTTCATCTGCCTCTTCTGTTACAGGGTCATTTGCACCCTCTATTATAACCTTACATTTTAACTTACCTGCATTTTCTTTTGTTATCACATTTTCTGTTGCACATGGAATTAAAATATCAACATCCATTTCAAGCAATTCTTTATTTGTAATTTTATCTGCCTCTGGATAATCTGCAATTGTAATATTTTTTGTTGGTGCATATTGAAACAACTTTTCTATATTAAATCCTCTATCATTATAAATTCCTCCATTTATATCAGAAATTGCTACAATTTTTGCACCAAATTTTTCAAGGAAATAAGATGTCCATCTACCAACATTTCCAAAACCCTGAATTGCTATTTTTAAATTACTCAATTTTTCTTTCATCACTTCTTCAACATATATTTTTGTAGAGGTAGCAACTGACCTTCCTGTTGCCTCTAATCTTCCTGGAAGACCACCAATTTTAACTGGTTTGCCTGTAACACACTCAGGTTTATGAAGTTCTCCATAAATAACAGCCATATCAAACTGGTCAGTTCCAAGGTCAGGTGCAGGAATATATTGTTCTGCAACAAGTTCTTCCCTTATCATATGAACATATTCTTTAAAAATGGAAATTCTTGTAAATTCATCAATATTTGGATTTTCTATCCTTATTCCGGATTTCCCACCTCCAAAAGGAAGTTCTGTTAAAGCATTTTTATATGTCATTATCTTTGCAAGCCTCCTTGTTTCCTCTAAAGTTACATTTTCTGACATTCTTATTCCACCTTTTGCCGGTCCTAAAACAACATTATGATAAACAACATAGGCATCACAAAAAACAATTTCATCGTCCTTTGTTTTAAAATTTACAGAAAAAGAAATTTCTTTTTCATTTTTTTCAAGAAGCATTTCAGCGGCACGGGAAATATTCATAAATTCTTTAATCCTTTCAAGTTTCACTATAGCCATTTTACCCTCCTAAATATTAATAAATTTACTAAAAAGTTCATTTTTTATATCAACCTTTCTATTTTCTCTTGCTGATATTACTGCTCCAAGACAACTTGCAACAGTCTTTGTTCCTTCTATTTCATTCATATCTATATCTTCATTTTTCAAAATCTTTTCCACAAAATAATTTACTTCAGCAGAAATATTATGGGAAGAAATAGAAACAGGAATTTTAGCAAAATTATAGTTTGCTTTTTCTTTAAAATATCTTTTTGAACAGAGCAATATATGGTCTGAAGTATTATCTGAAATTATTGTTCCTTTTGTTCCATAAAAAACACTTCTCATTGTATATGGTCTTATACATCCTATTGAACAGAAAACCTTACCCATAACTTCATTTTCAAATTTATAAATTGATATAGTTGCATCATTAACAGGCCAGTCAGTTAAACATTTATGATTTGAATATGCAAAAACCTCAACAGGGTCTCCTGCTATCCATCTTAACAAATCAACAGCATGACATCCTCCACCAATAAATGGTTCCCTTCTTGGGTCTTTTCTCCACTTACCAACTCCTTCTGCAACCCTGTAATCATGAGCATATTCACTTTCAACAAAAAATAATTCTCCAATTTCACCTGATTCAATTATTTCCTTTGTTAAAACAAAGCCAGGGGCAAATCTGCATACCTGACCTATCATAAATTTTTTACCGGATTTTTTTACTGTTTTTATAATTTCAATACAATCTTCAAGATTTAAAGCAAGTGGTTTTTCACATAAAACATTTTTACCTGAAAGCAAAGCACTAACTGAATGTTCTCTATGAAAAAAATCTGGGGAAGCAACTGATATAATCTCAATATCTTTTATATTTATCAATTCTCTATAATCTGTTGTTGCAAAAGGGATTTTAAATTCATCCTTTATTTTTTTCAGTGTTTCTTCATCAGTATCACATATTCCATAAACTTCCGTATTTGGATTTTGTAAATACGCAATAAGATGAGACTTGCCCATTCTTAAGCCAATAATTCCCACCTTCATTTTCCATCTCCTTTTTTACAGTTTAGTAAATATATCACAAAATCAGTTAAAAATCAAATTGACTTATTCAAATTTTAAATATATAATAAATTTATGGTTAAAAAATTTCAATTTTTGTGTAAGCCAGAAATAATTTATGGTCCAAATTCCATATCTTATTTACCATCTATTGTTAAGTCAATTAATTGTAAAAACCTTCTTATAGTTGTGGACAAAAATTTTTCAAAAACAGAATTTTTTCAGGATATAATAAATGGTTTAAAAAAAGAAAATATAAATTTTTTTATTTTTGATAAAATAGAAAAAGAACCAACGACTGACATAGGTGATGAATGTGGAAATTTTGCAAGAATAAATAAATGTGATTGTGTATGTGGAATTGGCGGAGGAAGTTCTCTTGATACAGCAAAGGCAGCAAGTATTCTTATAACAAATGATGGTTCTGTAAAAGATTATCAAGGATTAAATAAGGTTAAAAAACCAGGGGTTCCAAAGATTATGATACCAACAACAGCAGGAACTGGAAGTGAAGTAACATTTACTGCTGTTTTTATAAGAGGAGATATAAAGAAAAAAGGAGGAATAAACAGTCCTTATTTATATCCAGATTATGCAATACTTGACCCAGTTTTAACAATTTCTTTACCTCCAAATATAACTGCTTCTACAGGTCTTGATGCTTTATGTCATGCTATAGAAAGTTATATATCAAGAAGAGCAAATTTTTTAACAGAACCAATTTCACTTACTGCAATTAAACTTATATGGAATAATATTTATACCGCATATATTTCAGGTGAAAATTTAAATGCAAGGGAAAATATGCTATATGGAAGTTTTCTCGCTGGTGTTTCACTTGCAAATGCAGGAGTTACAGCAATCCATTCAATGTCATATCCACTTGGAGGCAAATTCGGTGTTCCTCATGGAATAGGAAATGCAATATTATTACCATATGTCCTTGAATTTGATTTAAAAAATGATAAGTCATTTACAATTGAAAGGGAGTTTGCAAATATTTTGGATACTATTATGCCAGAATATTTAAATAAAAGCGAGAATTATAAGGCCAATCTCCTTATAGAAGAAATAAAAAAACTTAATAAAAAACTGAATATACCAAAATTAAGAGATTTAAATATTCCTTCTGATATATTTGAAAAAATTGCAGAGGAAGCACTGGAAGTATCTGTTCCAATTGAAAATAACCCATGTCCTATAAATAAAGAAAACATAATTGAAATATACAGGAATGCTTATTAGGATTTTATGAGGTAATTTAATAAATAAAGACATCCGGACTTACTTAAAGGACGATTATTATTTCCACATTTTGGAGAAACAATACATGAAGGGCAACCCATTTCACATTTACAGTTTAATACAGAATTGTAAGAAATCTCAAAAATTTTTTCAATTCTTTCATATGCAATCTTTGTAATTCCAACTCCTCCAGGATATCCATCATATATAAAAATTGTGGGTTTTTCTGTTTGCTGATGAAATGGAAATGAATATCCACCTATATCCATTCTATCACAGGTAACTTCAAGTGGGAAAATTGAAATTATTGAATGTTCAGTCGCATGAATACTTCCTGGAAAATCAAATTTTTTCTCCTTCATCTCATATAATAAATCTTCTGGAATTTCTATCCATAATGATTGTGTTTTAAACTTTTCCGGAGGTAAATTTAACATATATGTTCCAATAAGTGTTTTATCCTTCTCCCTTCTTTTTTCATAACTTACAACCTGTTTTGTTACCTCAATCACTCCAAATTTTATTAAAAATTTACCCTTTTCTTTTTCCTTCTGTGTATTTAATATATCAATTTTTTCCCACCAGTTTGGCTGTGTATAATGGTCGCCATTATTTTTTTCAACAACAACCATTTTTTTCTCAAAATTTATAAATATAACCTCATATTTTTTTCCATGATGTAAATAGATTGCTCCCGGATAACATTCAAAAATTACCTTATTTTCTTCAATTTCTCCTATAACTTTTTCCTCATCTAAATCAATTATTGAATACAAATTTCCTATAGTTCTCAAACTGATATTCATATGTATTGGTTTTCCAGTATAAAAATATTTACCGCTTCTTGTTTTTGAGAATTCTTTATTCAAAATAACTTTTTTAAGAATATCTCCATAGAATTTTTCATCATTATACAGGTCTACCGGAATTTCAATTGAAGCACATTTGATATGATTTTCAGATATTATTTCATTCTCAAAATTTATTATAACATCTTCAAATTGCCTTTTAATAAATTCTTCTGGATTTCTTATAAAATACTGGTCAAGTGCATCATCAAGAGACATAAAAATTACAAGCCCTTCTCTTTTTCTTCCTACTCTTCCAATTCTCTGCCATGAACTTATAATTGAACCAGGATAACCAAAAAGAATACAACAATCAAGATAACCGACATCAATTCCAAGTTCTAAGGCACTTGTTGAAATTACACCTTTTAATTCTCCATAAAACAACTTTTTTTCAATTTCTCTTCTTTCTTCCGGCAAATAACCAGCCCTATATGCAGATATTAAATTTTCTATATTTTTATAATTTTTTATTGCCCAGACCTGTAAAAGTTCTGCTGATTTTCTGCTATTTGTAAAAAGTATTGTTGAAAATCCATAATTTATGCTTTCCTTAAGTAATTCTATTGCCTGTGTGTAATAAGATTCAAATTTAGAATCCCAGAAAACAATATATTTTTTAGGTAATGGTGATGAACTTTCAGTTATTTTCTCAAAATCCAAACCTGTAAATTCTTTTGCAAAAATTTCCGGTTGATTTATTGTTGCTGAAAGTAAAATAAATTGAGGATTTGAACCATAATATTCACATATCCTTCTTAATCTTCTTATTACATGACTTACCTGAGAACCAAAAATTCCTCTATATGTATGAACTTCATCAATTACAATAAATTTTAATCTTGAAAAAAATTCTCTCCATTTTTCATGAAAAGGTAAAAATGCAATATGAACCATATCTGGATTTGTAAGTATTATATTTGGAAGATTTGCTCTTATTTTTCTCCTTAAATTTTCAGGTGTATCTCCATCATAAATTTCTGCTTTTACATCAAAACTTTTTAATGTTTTAAGTTGATCCTGTGTTAATGCTTTTGTTGGAAAAATATAAAGTGCTTTAAATTCCGGGTTTTTATAAATTTCATTGAGAACAAAAATATTATAAATAAGTGTTTTCCCACTGCCTGTAGAAGTTGTAACAATTATATTCTTCCCTTCATTCAGTTTTTCAATTGCCTCTTTTTGATGTAAATAAATTTTTTCAATACCAAGATTTTTCAATCTACTTTTTAAATCATCACATATAAAAAGGGGCAAATTTACAAATTTCCCTTTTTTCTCATTGATTTCAATAATTTTTACTATATTTTCCCTATATTTTGTTTTTATGAAATCCAGAAAATCTTTTATTATCATCAAAGTTTCGGTATCTCTTTAATCAATTTTTCTACAATTTCTTCTTCTCTATAAGTTCCCATAATTTTGCCTTTTTTAAATAAAGCCCATTTTTTATCTCCACCTGCAATTCCTATATCTGCCTGTTTTGCCTCTCCTGGACCATTCACAGAACAGCCCATAACAGCAATTTTTAATTTTTTTATTTCGGGACATTTTTTTTCAATTTTTTTAATCTCTTTTTTAACCTTTTCAAGAACCTCTTTTAAATTTACCTTTATCCTTCCACATGTTGGACAGGAAATTATTTCTGGTTCAAAAATTCTTAAATTTAATGCCTGTAATATTGATTTTGCAACCTTTATTTCTTCCTCAGGAGAGGTTGTTAAAGAAACTCTTATTGTATCTCCAATATTTTCATTTAAAAGAATACCTATACCAAGAATTGATTTTGAAAGAGCAATATATCCACAACCCGCTTCAGTTATTCCTATATGTAAAGGATAATCATAAATTTCAGATATTTTTCTATATGCATTGATTGTTTCTTTCACAAATGGTGTTTTTAACGAAATAACTATTGAAAAAAAACTATTATCTTCAAAAAATTTAACTGTATCTTTTGCTGAATCAATTAAAGAAGAAACCAAATCTCCCTTTAATTTTACAGAACCAGAATTTAATCCAATTCTTACAGGAACATTATATTCCTTTGCAACTTTTATTATTTCCTTTAGATACTTTTTTTCTATATTTCCTGGATTTATCCTTATTTTATCTATTCCTTTTTCAATAGAAGTTATTGCAAGTTTCCAGTTATAATGAATATCTGCAACAAATGGCACTTGAAACTTTTTCTTTAAAACTGGTATTGAATTTGTATCTTCCTCATCCAAAACTGCAAATCTTATTATTTCTGCTCCTTCTTTTATCATTCTTTTTATCTGCTTTTCTAAAAGGTTTATTTGATGTGTAGGAACCTTTGTCATACCCTGAATAATAACAGGATTATCTCCACCAATAAAAATATTCCCTATTTTAATAACTCTTGAATTTCTCATTTGAATTTCAAATTCCTTTCAAAAATTCTTCCAATATCCTGATATGTGATAAAGATTGCAAATAGAATTAGTGAAATTGCTCCGATATTCTGAATTATCTGTAATGTTTTTGGATTCGGTTTTTTCTTTCTGATTTTTTCAATTAAAAGTCCAAAAATATGTCCACCATCTAAAAGAGGATAGGGTATAAGATTTATTATTCCAAGATTTATACTTAAAATAGCCATAAACTGTAAATAAGTTATAAGTCCAACTTTCCAGGCATTTACTGCTATTTCAGATATTCCAACAGGTCCCATAAAATGTTTAATTGAAAGTTTCCTCTGAAATAGAAGTTTAAATCCTATTAAAGTTGTATAAGATATATTATAAAATTCTTTAAAACTCTTAATAATAGCAAGATGAAATGGATATTTTTCAAGTTTCTCCTTTGGAAGAATCCCTATAATATATTCAGTTTCTTTCTTCCCATTTTCTTCTTCATATTCATAAGGTGCAGGTTTTATGCTGTAAATTAAAATTTCATTTCCTCTTTTGACTTTTAAAACAACAGGTCTATCTTTATATTTTTTTGTGAATTCCTTAATTTTCATAGTAACATCTATCCAATTTTTACATTTTTCACCATTTACTTCAAGAATCTCATCTCCTATTTTCAAACCACTTTTTTCTGCAGGATAATCTTTTACAAACTCTCCAATTTTTGTTCCATCATATGTGGTTGTTCCAAGCATGAAAACCGGTATTAAAAGAATAAAACCAAGAATTAAATTATTTAATGAACCTGCAAATAAAATCTTCATCCTTATTCCTGGGCTTTTACCCATATATTCCCATTCTTCAAATTTTTCCCTATCTATTTCTTCTCCTGCAAGTTTAACAAATCCACCAAAAGGAACTAATGAAATCGTGTAAATTGTAGCATCTTTTTTCCATTCAAAAATCTTGGGACCAAATCCAACAGAAAATTTCTCAACCTTAACACCATTTCTTTTTGCAACAATAAAATGTCCAAATTCATGAATTGTTATAAGAACTGAAAAAAGTATTATTAAGGATAAAAAAGAACCTAACATTTTCCACCTTCTATAATTTTTTCAACTTCTTTTCTTGCCCAGTTATGATAATAAAATATATCCTCAATTTTCAAATTTCTTTTATACTTATGTTTCTCAAGAACCATTTCAATCACATCTATTATTTTATTAAATTTTATTCTATTTTCAAGAAAATATTCAACAACTCTTTCATTTGCTCCATTCAAAACAACAGGATATGAACCCTTTTTCTTTATTGATTCTTTAGCAAGTTTTAACCATTTTGTATTTTCAACTTTTTCAAAATTTAATTTTCTCACCTTTTTGAAATCTATTTCTTCTAAATTTATATCTACTCTTTCAGGATAATTTAAAACATAATTTATTGGTATTTTCATATCAGGGAAAAAGCCAACAAGTTTAATAGTTCCGTCAATAAATTCAACCATACCATGAATAATCGCCTCTGGATGAATAATAACATCTATCTGTTCTTCATTTAAAGAAAATAGGTAATGTGCTTCTATAATTTCAAAACATTTATTCATCATAGTTGCAGAATCAATTGTTATTTTATTTCCCATCTTCCATACAGGATGAGAAAGAGCCTCTTTTAAATTAAGGTTTTTTTTTCTTTTTTTATACAATGGCCCACCTGAAGCAGTTAGATATATTTTTTTTACTCCTTTATTTTCATATTCTAAAATCTGAAAAATTGCATTATGCTCACTATCAACTGGTAGAATTTTAAAATCATAATCTTTTTTCAAACTATTTATTATTTCTCCACCAGAAACAAGTATCTCTTTTGATGCGAGTCCAATAATTTTTTTATTTTTTATACATTCAATAAATGCCCTCAATGTGCTTATTCCTGGTATTGCAAAAATATAAATATCTCCTTCCTTCAGATTGGCAATTTCATAGAGCCCATCCTCTCCATAAAAAAATTTTATATTCTTATATTTCCTCTCAAAATCCTCATCTTTTTCTTCAATATAAACATACTTCGGCTTAAATTCTTCTATCTGTTTTGATAAAATTTTTTTATTTTTTTTACAGGATAGACATAAAATATTAAACCTATCTCTTTGCCTTCTAATAACTTCAAGTGTATTTACACCTATTGTGCCAGTAGAACCCAAAATCACAACATTTTTCATTTTACCCCACCAAATTTTCTTTTTCTATTCTGATAATCAATCAATGCTTTAAAAAATTCATTTTCATCAAAATCAGGCCACAAAACTTCAGTAAAATAAAATTCAGAGTAGGCACTTTCCCATAATAAAAAATTACTCATCCTTTTTTCACCACTTGTTCTTATTATTAAATCAGGGTCTGGAACATCTGGAAGATAAAGAAATTTTTTTATGAGATTTTCATCAATATCTTCATCTTTATATTTATTTTTTATAATTTTTTTAATAACATCAATAATTTCAGCCCTTCCACCATAATTAATTGCAAAAATTAAATTTAAACCAGTATTTTCTTTTGTTAAATTTTCGACATAATCCATAATTTTAACAAGATTTTCAGGTAATTCCCATTTCCTTCCAGAAAATCTCACTTTTACATTATTTCTATTCAACTCTTCTCCTTCCTTTTTTAAATTCTCTTCCATTAAATAAAAAAGAAATTTAACTTCTTCTTCTGGTCTTTTCCAGTTTTCTGTTGAGAATGAATAAAGTGTTAAGTATTTTATTTTATATTTATTTGCTGCTTTTACTGTTCTCCTTACTGCTTCAATACCTTCTTTATGTCCAGCAATTCTTGGCAAATTTCTCATTTCTGCCCATCTTCCATTTCCATCCATTATAATTCCTATATGCTGTGGAACAATTTTTAAATTTTCCATTTTAAAGTTCAAATCTCTCTCCAAAATATACACTTCTTGAATCTGGATGATTTAGAATTTTTTCTGGTGTTCCTTCTATTAAAATCTCTCCATCATAAATTAAATATGCTCTATCTGTTATTCTAAGTGCCTCCCTTACATTATGGTCTGTCAACAATATCCCTATATTTTCATTTTTAAGTTTTAAAATTATATCCTGAATTTCGCTCACTGTTTTAGGGTCAATGCCTGAAAATGGTTCATCAAGTAAAAAAAATTTAGGAGAAAATGATAAACTTCTTGCTATTTCAAGACGCCTTTTTTCTCCTCCTGATAAATTACCTGCAATTTTATCCCTTAAATTATACAACTCAAATTTTTTTAATAAATCCTCAATAATTTTTTCCATTTCATTTTTATCATAAAAATCTTCAAGAACAATTTCAAAATTTTCTTTTACAGTGAGTTTTTTGAAAATTGAAATCTCCTGTGGTAAATATGAAATACCCTCTCTTGCCCTCTTCCATGTCGGAAAATCTGTAATATCTTTACCATCTATAAGAATTTTACCGCTATCTGACTTTAAAAACCCTGTTATTATTTCAAAAGTTGTTGTTTTACCTGCTCCATTTGGTCCAAGAAGTCCAACAATTTCACCTTTATTAACACTCATTGATATATCTTTTAGAACAACTTTATTTTTGAATGATTTTTTTATATTTTTTATTTCAAGCATTTTTAAAGTAAAGTATCATGTTTTTCTTTTTTAAACCCAAGATGCTTATATGCAAGTTCTGTTGCAACTCTTCCCTGAGGAGTTTTTTTTATAAATCCCTTCCTTACAAGAAAACTCTCATATACCTCTTCTATTGTGCTTGGTTCTTCTCCAACAGCAATTGATAAACTTTTTACACCAACAGGACCTCCATTAAATTTTGTAATTATAACTTCAAGTATTTTTTTATCCATTTCATCAAGACCTTCCTCATCCACATCCATTTTATTTAAAGAAACAACTGCAATCTCCTTGTCAATAAAACCTTTACCCTTCACTTCCGCATAATCCCTTACCCTTCTTAATAAACGATTCGCAACTCTCGGTGTTCCTCTTGACCTTTTTGCTATCTCTTCTGCTCCTTCTTCATCAATCTTAATATTAAGTATTTTTGCAGACCTCTTTATTATTTCTTTTAATTCCTCTGTTGAATAATAATCAAGGCGATGAAGTATTCCAAATCTATTTCTTAAAGGAGAAGTTAAAAGACCTATTCTTGTTGTTGCTCCACATAAAGTGAATGGTTTTAATGGTATTTTAACACTTCTTGCTTTTGGCCCTTCTCCAATAACTATATCTATACAAAATTCCTCCATTGCACTATATAAAAATTCCTCTATATTTCTTGGAAGTCTATGTATCTCATCAATAAATAATACATCTCCTTTTTCAAGATTTGTTAGAATTCCTGCAAGGTCTCCGATTTTTTCAATTACAGGCCCTGAAGTTGCCTTAATATTCACTCCAAGTTCATTCGCTATAATATAGGAAAGTGTTGTTTTTCCAATTCCAGGAGGTCCATAAAATAATACATGGTCAAGAACTTCTCCCCTATTTTTTGCTGCTTCAATAAAAACTTTTAAATTTTCCTTAACTTTCGCCTGTCCAATAAACTCATCAAATTTTTTAGGCCTTACAGTATTTTCATATTTCAAATCATCGTTTTTAATTTCAGGTGAAGTTATCCTTTTTTCCATCATAGTTTCCTCAATGCTTCTTTTATTAAATCTTCAAGTGTTATATTCCCCTTTTTCTCCTTTATTATTTCACCAACTATAGGTGCTGATTCCTTCCTTTTATAGCCAAGAACTGATAATGCTTCTACTGCATTAACCAAAAGTTCTCTTTCTTTATAATTATCAACAAGAACAGGTATTTTTTCAATTTTCTGTTTTAATTCAACTATCATCCTCTCAGCAGTTTTCTTTCCTATGCCGGGAACATTTTTAAAAACAGAAATATCTTCAGAAACTATCCCCTGATAAATTTCTTCAATTGTAAGTCCTGAAAGAACTCTTAAAGCAACTTTTGGTCCTATACCTGGAACAGTTATCAAAAGTAAAAATAACTCCCTTTCCTCAATATTTTTGAATCCATATAGATTAATTCTATCCTCTGAAATCTGCTGATATACATATATAAGGACTTCCTCTCCCTCATTAATTTCCGATGATGTCTGTAAAGAAACTTCTAAAAAATAACCAATACCATTATTCTCAATTACAATACTTGTTGGTGTCCTTGAAATAACCCTACCTTTTATGAAATATAACATTTTCCCTTTCCTTTATTTTAAATATTGCTGAAATTGCACAGGCAACAGCATCTGTTTCTTCATAATTTTTGAAATTATAAAAATTGGTTAAATTTTCCACCATAAATTTTACCTGTTCTTTTGTTGCATCACCTTTTCCTGTAATTAACATTTTTATTTCTCTCGGAGGAATTAAAAAAAATTCTTTATTATCTGAAACAGCCATATGTATAATTCCTCCTATTAAAATTCCTATTTTTAAAGCAATCTGAACATTTTTTGCTACATATATTTCTTCTATTGAAACAAAATCTGGTTTGAATTTATTTATAATGGATTCAACATTTTTCAGGAGATAATTAATTTTTTTCTCATAGGATTTAAAAGGAGGCAAAACTAAACCGCACTCTAACAAATTTAAGTTTTCATTTACAATTCCATAACCCAATTTATTAATTCCCGGGTCAATACCAATTACTTTCAATTTTTTTATTTTTCAATTTTTTCAAGAATTTCGTCTGATATATCAAAATTTGCATAAACATTTTGAACATCTTCTGATTCTTCAAGTTCATCAAGTAATCTCAAAAGTTGCTCTGCTTCTTTTCCCTCAAGGGAAACAGTACTTTTGGGAATATAGGTAATACTTGCATTTTCTATAGGAATTTTATTCATTTCAATTACTTTTTTTACATTTTCAAAATTTTCTGGACTTGTTATTACATCATATGTGTCTTTCTCAACCTTCATATCTTCTGCACCAGCATCAAGAATAATACTCATTAATTTATCCTCTTCAACATTTTCTTTTTTCACACTTATAAGCCCTTTTCTTTCAAATATCCATGATACACTACCAGCACCTGCAAGGTTGCCATTATGTCTTGAAAAAATTGACCTTATTTCAGATGCACTTCTGTTTTTATTATCGGTTAAAACCTCTACAAATATAGCAACACCTCCTGGACCATAACCCTCATAAGTAACCTGTTCATAATTAACTCCGCCTTCTTCTCCAGTTCCTTTTTTTATTGCTCTCTGTATATTTTCATTTGGCATATTCATACTTTTTGCCTTCTCTATAGCAAGTCGTAATCTTGAATTTGTTTCTGGATTTGGTCCACCTGTTTTTGCAGCAACCATTATCTCTCTAATTATCTTTGTAAAAATTTTACCCTTTCTTGCGTCCATCGCCATTTTTTTATGTTTTATACTATGCCATTTAGAGTGTCCTGACATAATCTCCCCTCCTTTCTATTCTTCTTTTAATTTCTTCCAGAATTCTTTTGCACTTATATTTTCTATTATTTTTCTGAATTCCTCTGCTTCTTTTTTATCTATTGGTTTATCAAATTTATTTGATTTTATATAATCATCAGTATCATAATATTTTATAATATCAGGGCTTTCAAGTAAATTTTCAGATGCAAGTATTGGAACATCAAATCTTAAAGCAATGGCTATTCCATCACTTGGTCTACAATCAATTTTTTCTATTTTTCCATTTGTTTCAATTATAAGATTTGCATAATAAACATTATCAATTAATGAGTGAATTTCAAGATGATGTAATTTACAATTTAATTTATTTATTAAAATTTTTATTAAATCATGAGTAAGAGGTCTTGGAAATTCTGCTTTTTCAAGAACTATAAGAATTGATTGGGCTTCAAAAATACCTATTACAATTGGTAAAACCTTTCCATCTTCACTTCTTAAAATAACTATTGGAGTATTTGTAATTATATTTAAAACAACACCTTCAACATAAACTCTTTTCATATTTAAAGTTTCCCCTCCTCTTTTTCCTTTTTCCTCTGTTCAATTATTTTTGCTGCTATATGAGGAGGAACTTCTTCATAATGAGAAAATTCCATAGTATATGTCCCTTTTCCACTTGTTATAGACCTTAATTCGTTTGTATAATTTGACATTTCTGCAAGTGGAACCTGTGCTTTTATAATTTGAAAATTACTTGAAGAAATCATATCAAGAACTTTTCCTCTTTTAGAATTTATACTTCCTATAACATCTCCAACATATTCAGATGGAACTCTGATTTCAACATTTACTATGGGCTCAAGCAATATCGGATTTGCTGCACTTACTGCTTTTTGTAATGCCATTGAACCAGCAATCTGAAATGCAATATCAGAAGAATCAACAACATGATAACTTCCATCATAAAGAATGACTCTTATATCAACAATTGGATAATTTGCAAGAACTCCCTTTTTCATTGCCTCTCTCACACCTTTTTCAACAGATGGAATAAAATTTCTTGGGATTACTCCACCAACAATCTGGTCAACAAATTCAAAACCAGCGCCTCTTGGCAATGGCTCAACTTTTATAAAACAATGCCCATACTGACCTCTTCCACCTGTCTGCCTTTTATATTTCCCTTCCGCTGTTGTTGTTGTCGTTATTGTTTCTTTATAAGCAATTTTTGGAATACCTTTTTCCACCTCAACACCAAATTTATTTTTAAATTTATTAACCGTAATATCAATATGTAAATCACCCATACCAGATATGATTGTTTCTCCTGTTTCTTCATCCCTATAAATTCTTATAGTCAAATCCTCCTCTGCAATTCTACCTATAGCATTACCAAGTTTATCTTCTGTTCCTTTTACTTTGGGTGCAATTGAATATGAAACAGCACCTTCTGGAATATGTGGTTTTTCAAGAACAACATTTGTATTTAAATCACAAATTGTATCAAATGTATTGGAATTAAGTTTTGCTGCTGTTACAATTTCTCCAGGATAGGCAACATCAATTGGTTCCTGTTTTCTTCCCTGCATTCTAAATATCTGTCCAACCCTTTCTTTTATCCCTTTTGAAGAATTTAAAAACTGAGAATTTGCAAAAAATTTGCCACTTAAAACCTTTATATATGACAAACGACCTGCAAATGGGTCAAAAATTGTTTTAAATATAATCCCGACAAATCTTTCATCCTCTTTTCTTTCAATCATAACTTCATTCTGATTCTCATCCTTACATTTTATAGGTGGTAATTCATCTGCAGAGGGGACATAAGAAAGTATAAAATTGATTAATTCTTCTATACCAATTTGATTCATTGCAGAACCAAATAGCATAGGAATAATTTTATTTTCTAAAATTCCTTTTTTTATTACTTTTGATATATCATCAAAACTCAATTTCTCTCCCTCAAGATATTTTTCCATTATAGTATCGTCAAGTTCTGCAATTGTATCCATTGATTTCTGGTAATAATCGCTTACTTCTCGTTCAATATTTGAATTTTCTGTTAATAAATTTTTTACATTTGAAAATTTCCCATTTTCAAAAACAGGATAATTTATCAAAATAATCTTTTTTCCAAAAAAAGAAAAAATATCATCTATAACTTTTTTGTAATTTATCTCTAATTGGTCAAGTTTATTCACAAAAATAATTGTTGGTAGATTTTTTTTACTTATCATTTCCCAGATTTTTTCAGTTCCAACCTCAATCCCTTCAGAAGCAGATATATTTAATATTGCAACATCTGATGCCTCAATTCCAGAAATCTGTTCTCCAACAAAATCAATATATCCTGGTGTATCTATGATGTATATTATATTGTCCTGCTTTTTTATATAACCAACTGATAAATTTATACTTATCAATCTAATTTTTTCCTCTTCATCAAAATCAAAAGTTGTATTTCCCTGATTTATATCACCCATTCTTGTAATCATTCCTGATTTATAAAGAAGCGACTCCCCAAGTATTGTTTTTCCTGATTTTGTGCTTCCAAATAATCCGATACACCATACTTTTCCCATTTTAACTCCTCTTTTTAAATATTATAACACAGAAAAATAAAAATGAAAATGTCCCTGGCAACACCTACTCTCCCACCTCCTCTCAGAGGCAGTACCATCGGCGTCGGGAGGCTTAACGACCGTGTTCGGGATGGGAACGGGTGTTACCCTCCCGCCATGGTTGCCAGGGACATTACAATTATACCTCAATTTTTTTATAGTGTCAATACTTATTATTTTATTAAAACACATTAAAAAAATTTTGTCAAAAGATGTTAAATTTGCTGTTGACTTTAATGGAAAAAAATATTAAAATAATACAATAAGCGCCTGTAGCTCAACTGGATAGAGCATCTGCCTTCTAAGCAGAGGGCTGCGCGTTCGAGTCGCGCCAGGCGCAAATCCTTGGGCCGTTAGCTCAACTGGAAGAGCGACGGACTCTTAATCCGTAGGCCGCAGGTTCAAGTCCTGCACGGCCCAACTCAGGCATAATTGAAAACATAGGCAGGAAATGGGGGTAAAACTTAGGCGATTATATACTGCAGGATTTGAAAAGAGGCACGTTTTGAAATTGCGAGGAATACGAGCAATTTCAGTGCCAAATGGCCGACCGAAGCCCGTATTCGCTATAAGCGAATAACAAAAAAGTGGACGGAGGCGTCAAGTTCTGCACGGTCCAACATTTAATTTTGGATTTACAATTTCTCCATTTTTTATAGCAAGACCAGTTTTTAAACCATATGATATTTCAGTTGCTTTTAAACCATGTTCAGCAAGTTGTAGAATATATTTTTCTGTTATATTGCATAATGCATATGTTGAAGTTTTAGGAACAACACCGGGAATATTTGGAACACAGTAATGAATAATTCCTTCATAAATAAAAATTGGTTCTCTATGAGTTGTTGGATGACTTGTTTCAAAAACTCCTCCCTCATCTATTGAAACATCAACAAGAACTGTTCCTTTTTCTATTATTTTTAAATCTTCCCTTTTTATAAGAATTGGTGTTTTTCTTCCAGGAATTAAAACTGCTCCTATTATTACATCAGCAGATTTTATCTCTTCTTTTATTATATTTTCATCAGAAAAAAGTATTTTTGCATTTGGAAACTCTTTTTTAAGAAATTTTATTTTTTCTTTATTTTTTTCAATAATCGTTACATATGCACCAATTGAATAAGCAATTTTTGCTGCATTATATCCAACAGTTCCTCCTCCAAGAATTAAAACTTTCCCTGGATTTACTCCTTCTGCTCCAGATAAAAGAACTCCTTTCCCTCCATATTCTTTTTCAAGATATTTCATACCTTGCTGAATACTCAATTTCCCTGCAATTTCACTCATTGGTCTTAAGATAACAAGTCCTCCATCTTCCTCAACAAGTTCATAAGCAATACAGGTAACTTTCTTTTTAATTAAATTTTCTGTCATCTTCTGGTTTGAAGAAAAATGGAAAAATGTAAAAATAATCTGACCTTCCTGTAATAATTCATATTCTGAAGGTAATGGCTCTTTAACTTTTACTATTAATTCAGAATTTTTAAAAATGTAAGAATGTTCTTCTACTATTTCTGCACCCTCTTTTTCATAATCTTCATCTTTTATTCCTGCACCAATCCCAGCATTTTTTTCAACAAGAACTTTATGACCTTTTTTGACAAGTTCTTTTACTGTTTTTGGCAAAATACCAACTCTATATTCTTCTTCTTTTATTTCTTTTGGAATACCAATTATCATTTTTGCATTCCCTTAATAATCTCAACAATTGAATCAGCCATATATTTTAAATCTTCTTTTTTGAAATCATATAAAGGTAAATGTGTAAATCTATGTAAAAACACTTCCTCAGCATTAGGACATGTTTCCTTTATTTTTTCAGTATCATATCCAAGTTGTTTCATAATTGAAAATCTATATAATGGAGCAAAATGTGGAATCTGTGTTATACCTTTCTCTGCCATTTTTTCCTTCACTTTTTGAATATCTCCATTTAACTGGTTCGGGTCTACCTGGAAAAGATATAAGTGATGTGTTGATTTTATATTTTTGTCATCCAGTGGTGGAGTTATAATTCCTCTTACATCTTTAAATCTCTCATTTAAATATTCTGCTGCCTTCCTTCTTTTTTCAATAATCTTATTAATTCTTTTCATCTGAGAAAGCAAAGCGACTGCCTGAATTTCTGTTGCTGAATGGTTCCCAGGAGCAAAATAATCACCCCTCCATTTTAAAGCAACAACATCATAGAGCCAGTAAGGAATTGGATTCGCAATATTAAATCCTACAAATCTTGCCTTTGGGAATTCTTTTCCTATTTCTTCATTTGTTACAAGAATTCCACCTTCTCCAAGAGATGTTATATTTTTTACCTCATGGAAACTGAAAGCACCAAAATGTCCAATAGTTCCTATCATTTTACCTTTATATACTGCCCCAAATGCGTGTGCTGCATCTTCAAGAACAACAATATCAAATTTTTTCGCTATATCCATTATTGCATCCATATCACATGGGTAACCACCAATATGAACAGGAACAATAACCTTTGTATTTTTCGTCACTTTCCTTGCAACATCTTCAGGGTCCATATTTAATGTCTTTGGGTCAACATCTGCAAGAACAACTTTCGCACCAATTGCAAGTGGATATGAAATTGTAGCAATAAAAGTAATTGCAGGAGCTATAATTTCATCTCCTGGTTTAAGTCCTGCAAATTTATAAGCAATTTCAAAGCCAGCAGTTGCATTTGTAAGAAAAACAGCATACTTACAACCAAGGAACTTTTTGACCTCTTCTTCAAGTTGGGATACTTTTTCTCCAAGAGTCAATTTCCCTGCAAGGTCTGAATTTTCAATAAGTTTTTTTAACTCTTTCTTCACTTTATCAATCTGCTGTTTATATTTTTTATCTTTTCCTTTTGGTGGCACAAGAAACTTTATTATCTCCATTATGTCTTCCAATTTTACTTTCTCTCCAACTGCACTCCATGGAATTCTTGCAGGACCTGTGTCATACCTGAAATCAGATACTTTTTTCTTTTCCATATTACCCTCCTTTTTTACTTTTTTGTAAATAATATATCAAAAAAATTTAAATGTCAAGTCCAAGAAATTTACTTATTGAAAGACAGGCACCACCAATAGCACCAATATCATCATCAAAGTTTGATAATTTAAATTTTACTGGATAGTCATAAACCATATTATTTTTAATTTTTTCAATAAATCCATCAAGAAATTTTTCAAAAAGAAGAAAATTTTTATCAAGTATCACAATTTCAGGATTTAAAATATTTATTAAATTTGAAATTGAGATAGAAAAAATATCTAAAACATTATCCAGTATCTTTTTGATTTCATAATTGTTCTTTTCGTATTCCTCAATGATTTCCTTTATTTTCAATTTTTTACCTGTCATAATTTCTACTTTTTTTTGAATTGAAGGAATACTTGCAACTGCTTCCAGACATCCCTTTTTACCACAATTACAAATTTCTTCAATTCCTTTTATTTTTATATGTCCAAATTCACCTGCAACTCCACCGGTTCCATGGAGTATCTTTCCCTCACTCATAATACCACATCCTATTCCATCTCCAAACTCAACAAATATAAAATTTTTACTTTCCTTACCTTCTCCAAAAAATTTCTCACTTAAAACCTTTGCCTGAGAACTTCCAATTATGAATGTCTTTATATTAAATTTTTCTTCAATATATTTTATTGTTTCAACATTTTTCCATTGAGGTAGAATTGAAGAAAAAATAGAAATTCCATTTTCTACATCAATTATTCCAGGGTCAACAAATCCAATTCCATAAATTTTATTTTTCTCAATTTCACTTTTTTCAATTATATTTTTTAACAACTCTTCAATTTTTTTAAGTATATCCTCTTTTTTATCTGTATTACAAATTTCAATTTTATCTTTTTTAATGAGTTTGCCCTTAAAATTTAAAATTACTCCAATTACATTTTCCGGATTTAATTCACATCCAATAAAAAACCTGCAATCAGGAATTATTTTTAATAAGGAATGAGGTCTACCCTTTTTCTTTTTCCTTTTCTTCCCCGACTCTTCTATTATTCCTTCTTTAACTAATTCTTTAACTATTTTTGTAATTGTCGCAAATCTCAAATCAAGCAATTCATGTAAGTCCATTCTTGACAATTTTTCTTTTTCATAAATTTTATTGAGTATATTTATCTTGTGAATTTCATATTTTGACAACATAATTTCTCCTTTTGTTTTCAAATTTTAACATAAAATTCTTTATTTGAAAACAAAAAGAGCAAAAGAATTTGGTTTTTCAAGTTCTATTTTAATTGAATCTTTAAGATATGAAAAATTACAATCAGATGAAGAATAAAGGAGAGAAATTTTTCTATTTTTAAATTTTTCAAAATAAATTTCATAAAATTTTTTTGGATTATTTTCCCTGAAAACAATAATAAAACCATTTTTATTTTCATTTTCAGGATATGCAATAAACCCGGTCCAATTGAACCCATTAGGAATTTCACCAATAGGAATAATAAATGAAGAAAAAATTTCATCCCTGTATTTTTTATAAATTAAAATCAATTCTTTTAATCTTTTTAATGCTCCTTCAGGAAAATTTGAAATTTCGCCCCAGAATAAAGGATTTGAAAACATAGTTATTCCAAAACAATATTCCCAGTCATAATTAAAGGGAGCAAGAATATCTTTTTCAGAATACTGGTTTTTATTGAGAGAAATGTTTAATATTTCTATCTGTAATTTCTGTGGTAAAACATATTTTGAAAGTTGCCACAAATTTTTTAGTGTTTTATATGGATAGTATTTCTTCTCTGCATAATCATTTTTAATATTTGTGTATCTATTTTCAAGAAAAATATTACCATATTCTGAAAGGTAAAAGTAGCCCGGCCTTCTATCCATTACACCTGTCACATCAAAATTAAAAACAATCTTACCATTGGATTTTTCATAAGTTTCCTTTAAAAATAATTCAAAATTTTCTTCTGCCTCTTTTGTCTGAATATTTATAGCATCAAGTTTAAAAACCTTTATCCCGAATTTTTTATAAAAATCAAGAATTGTTTCTACATCCTGAAGATAATTTTTATATTGATTATTTCTATTTGGAACAAACCAGAGACCTAAAGTTATACCAAGTTTTTTTGCTCTTTCACTTATTTTATAAAAAGAATGAGGGAATCTATTTTTATCAACTTTCCAGAATTTCTTATCAATAAATTTATTATTTATTATATCAATTGCCTTTCCTCCACCTTGCCATCCATCATCTATCTGATAATGAGTAATTCCAAATTTATAACAACCTTCAAGTTCCTTTAATACAAATTTTTCACATAAATTATTATAGACATTTCCATCACCCCATGGATTTGCCATAATCATATAATCTCTTTCAGGAATAAATTTATATTTGTGCATCTGATACTTTTTTAAAGAAATTAAAGAATCAATTTCTTTTCCTTTAAAAAGACCAATCACTACTTTATAACTCTTTCTCCATTTTAAAATTCCAAAATCTTCAGGTCTAATACCCCATCCCATTACTTTTAAATTATTTTCAAAAATTTCAAAATCACAACTTACTTCAGGTCTTAAATCAGAACTTACAGGACTTTCTTTTAAAATAAAAATACCGCAATTATCCTTAATATCTTTAATCTGAATAAAATTTCCTCTTAAATCCCAGTTTTTTGAGGAATTAAAAACTTTTTCTTCTATAAGTTGATTTGTTTTATCCGTCCTTGTAAAAAATTCAACTGATTTCCCCTCATAAAATATTTTTTTACTAACTCTTATAATATCTATAATGTTTTCCCTTGTCTTATAAAAATCTCCAGAAGGATAATTTTCTGAGAGTATCTCTGATTCTACAATAATGTATGGTAATTGAGGATAAAGCAAATAGTTTCTTTTTATAAATGTTTTTGAAAAATTGTCTGATAGAGAAAATATAACTTTAAAAATCTCATTACCTGAAATTTCTTTTTCAACAGTTACCTTTACACCCTTTAAAACAAGCGGTCTGAAATATAATTCACTGCCAGTTTTAATTCCAATTAATCCATCAAATGAAAAATCAAACAAACTATTTTCACCAACCCAATCCTCTATCCATTCTTTTTTGTTTTCTTTATCATAAAAACTTATTGTAAAAAAATTCCCTTTTTCTATAAAAATTTTCCTTTCAATTTTGCTATTCCCAAATAAAAAAAATTTATCCTCTTTTTTCAAATAACAATCCTTAAATTTTTCCATTTTTCAGAGTTTTTTTGTATATAAAACTGATTTAAAAAATTCTTTAAAACCCGCTTTCTCATACATTCTTCTTGCAGGTGTATGCCCTTCATTTAATCCAGTTAAAACCTCTGCTATTTCCATACCTTCTTTTTTCATCAATTCAAGTATTTTATTAATCTGAAAGGTCCCTATACCCATTCCACTATATTCAGGTAATACTCCATTATATCCAACAGTTCCTATTTTCTTAATTCTATCTATCCTATATGAACAAAAACCAGCAATTTTCCCATTTATTTTTGTAACAAATTTTTTTGTATTTCTATCCTTCAAATATTCTTTTACACTTTCCCATACCCATTCATCCCAACTTTTATTACCTATCAATCCATATGTTTCCTCTCTTAACTTATCAACTCCCATTGTCCATATTTTTTTAACAATTTTTTCTATTTCTTTCAAATCTTCTTTTCTCATTCGCACAAATTCCAATTCCTGTTTTTTCCTTTCAATTTCTGTTTTCAGCAATTTTTCAAGTGCATCAAATATTATTTTGGAAATACCATTAATTTTTTCAATATCTATTATATCAAGATTATCAAAAGGTGAGTGGATATAATAATATTTTGAAGTTTTCTCATCCCAGTCAGTAAACCAAATATTTGGAATACCATTATCATTAAAAATATTATTATCGCTTCCCATTTTATAGCCCTTCACATCAACATTAAATTTGCAAAGTATATCATTTAAAATTCCTTTTATATAATTTGATTTTCCAACATAACAACTTACTTCTCCCAAATAAACACCAATTGAATCAAAACATACCATCAATAAAATATTTTCTTCTTTATGCATTTTAAAATATTCATAACCACCCATTCCATACCCAAGTCCTCCATATTCTTCTCCACCAAAAGCAACAAAATCAATTGAGTATTTTATATTTTTGTCTTTTAAATATCTTGCAAGTTCAATTAAAATAGAAACACCAGTTGCATTATCCCATGCACCAGGACAACCAGGAGAAGTATCATAGTGAGCACCAATAACAATTTTTTTATCTGTCTTTCCTTTATACTTTGCTATAATATTATAGGATTTTGAAACGAAATTTTTACCTTCTATTTTTATATGGAAAACATTTTTAATATTTTTGATTATTTCTCTTGCAGTATTTTTGCTCACTGTCATAACACCCAATTTTTTTAAATAAGGATTTCTTACTATTTTTGTTGAATATGTATTTTCATAAGGACTTACAATAATTAAAGCACCTGCTCCATAATCTTCAAGTATTTTAGCAATCTTATTTGCCTGATTTACATCTCCAATCTCTTCAAAGATAATACAGATTTTGTCTTTTAATTCTCCTTTGTAATTTTCAATATATTTAGGGTTTATTATTACAAGTTGCCCTTTAATATCACAGGAATTTGAATAAAAGCATGGGAAACAAGGGAAATCAATATCTTCAGTTTTTAAAAAATATTTTCCATAATTCCAGGATGGTGCAGTAAAATTTTCTTTTACAACCTCATATCCTATTTCTTTAAACTGCTCTTCAATATAATTTTGTGCTTCCTTTTCTCCCTTTGAACCAAGATGCCTTTCCCCTATTTTATTACACAGAATATCCAAATGTTTCTTCAGTTCCATTTTTTCTCACCTTATTAAAAAGATTTTCCCCTAAATATTACATAATTTCTTGACAGAAAAATTCCAGTAAAACCAACCACTTATCAGCATTTTTTAAATCTTGCTCTAATTTAACAGTATAATATCCTTTCTTGAATAATGAGAGGTGATTTAACTTTTCATTTTTAAAAATCATTCACTAAGAAAAACTGCTATACATAAAACTTAATTTTAAATACTGGGAAGTTTAAAAATTTTGGTTTCAAATTCTCCTATTTTGTTTCCATTTTCGTAAATTGTAATACTTAATATATTTTCTCCTTCTTTTATAAAAGAATTATCAATCTCAAAATTCAATAAATTACCTTTAATCTTTTCTTCTCTCTCCATCTGGTTTAACTTAAATTTTATGAATGTCTCTTTCCAACTTACTTCTCCAAGATTGATTTTTACCTTCCCTTTTAGATTTTCTTTTTCATACAAAAATTGGTTTTCAACAAAAACATTCATTATATCTTTTATATTAACAAAATCAATGTCAACAAAAGAAATATTTTCAAAAATTGCAGAATAATAGATAATATATTCTCCAAAATTTTTATTTTCAAAAGGAATTTCAATTTTGCCTTTTCCTTTTTTCAATAATATAGTTTCTTCTTTTAAAACTGTTTTTTTTCTGCTGAATAAATCCTCTATTGCTATTTCTACATTGCCTTTATTTAACTTTTTGTCTTTTTCATAATTTAAATAAACAATATTTTTACCATATCCAGTAAAAGGGACAAAAAATGAAATCTTTAATTTATTTAAATCTGTATCTCCTATTTTTACAACTCCAAATTTATCCGGCTGATGAAAGCCCAATTCTCCCGGTGTTAATTTCCATTGTAATAGTTCATTTGTCTCCCAGTAATTTCTGCATAGATTTAATCCAAAGATAGAACCTACAGGAATTTTGTCAAACCCAAAACTTGAAAATGGAATTATTATTAAAGAACCCCACCAATTTTTATCAGAATATGTCTTTACTTTTGCCATTGAACTCCAGGAAAGGTCAGTTACTATTTCTTTCTTTTTATATCTTGGGTCTGTTTCTCTTGGGTCTGGGATTTCTTTAATAAAGCAAATTGAATCATATATTTCTCCTATTGAATTTATTATTAGATGATAATATCTTTTCTCTGTTTTAAATGGGTCAATAAAAATTTCAAAGTTATCATCATTCCATATTTTGCCTTCTTCTTTTTCATATTTCCTTCCTTTTAAATTATATTTTTCAGATTTCTCACTCTCTAAATATATTATTAGATTTTTTTCATCTGCACCTATATATCCCCTTGCTTTTAACTTTGGCATAATACCTGCAGGATAAACTAAAAAATTCTCTAATTTAACTCCTTTGCTTTTAATAATATCAAGAATGTTTTCTTCCGAAGAAATTTTTAAAACAGGAATTGTTAATTCTTCCTTTTTCTCTGCTTTTTTTATGTTTTCTACTTTTGCCCATTTTAATGATATAAATTCAGTGGAAAATAAAAAATTTACTAAAAACAAAAAAACAAAAATTTCATTTCTTACTCTCATATTCTATCTCCTTTATGTAATTTGCTATCATTAATCTTATTTTCTCACAGGTCTCATCAGACCAAGGCTCTGTTTCTTTTGCATAATATCTCATATCTGTTTTTATTGAATTTGTTATGTAGTTTAAAAAATCTTCTGCTTTATTTATTGTCTCTTTCAATTTTTTATCATCTGTATCTTTATTCTTATCTATCAAATTTTTCAAAGTTAAACAGTATCTATAATCTATTATCCCTTCTGCTACAGAAACAACATCCATCCTTTTTCCCATCTCTAAATCAGAATCAAGAATTAAACTATATCTGAGATGACCTAAAGTTGGCAAACAAGGAATATTATAAAATACATCATGTTCTGGACCAAAATTCCACTGTAACCTTCCAAAAGGATGGGTTTTAAATATATAGTAGCCATATGAAAATCTGTTATTCCCGATATTGTAAAAACATAACTTCCCTCCTGCCTTTTTTATTTTGTCAATTGTCTCTTCTGTTATAGGAAACTCATAATTAATTGTAGGATAATCCAGATATGGTATCATTAAATGTTCTGGAATACCATTCATTGATGCAAGAAGTTTCAATTTAGTTCCTTTAACTGATTCTTTATAAAGAGATGCTAATTGTTCTCCAAATTTCCCTCCTTCAAGACCACGATTACTTAATTCATCACTTATATAAATTGCAATTTCCCTTTCTTTCATTTCTTCTTTATAATAATCTGCTAAATGACCAATTATTAATTTCATATTTTTCTTCACATCTTCTGTAAATCCTTTCTTTCTCCATTCATCATTCGGAAATGAAGTAAGTCCAGGGATTAATCCTCCATATAAAATAAAAGGTGCTTTTGGGAAATATTCTTTGTAAAATGATAATATCTTTTCCCATCTTTGCAAAACACTGGTTGGCTCTACCTTCCCATCCTCTCTTATTTTAAAAGGATACCATGGCATTTCTATACAAGCCCAGTTAAATCCAAGTTCTTTCATCTCCTTTAAAATTTTCTCCATCAAATAATCATTAAATTTAATAAAATCCTCATCTTCTGTGTTTACAAATCTAAATAAAGGATTCCTCGGATATTTTGTATACATACCTAAATAAATATCTGGCTCATCAAGTTTAAATGGTAAAATTTTCAATTCAACTGGTAGTTTTTTCATTGCTCCTTTTGTTTTAACTATAATTTCTCCTTTATAAGTCCCTTCCTTTTTATTTTCAGGTATTTTATTAATGAAAACAATAAACTTCCTTGTTATTCCAGATGTTAAATCCATTTTTTTATATTTTGTTGCATACCATCCTTCTATTGAATATTTATCAGGAAGCAATTTTTTTGGAATATATCTGCATAGAAAAATAGAGGCATTCTCTTTTGATATCTTATCTCCTGATTCAGAAATTAAATCAGAGATTCTTATTTCAACATCTCTTAAATCTTTTAATGGCACCAATCCAAAACTTAAAATAACTATCTGTCCTTTTGCTGAAAATTTTTTTATTGGTGTATCTATTTCTTTTTCTTCTGGTTTTGAATAAGGTAAAATTTCTTTATAATAAGGAACTGGATAAATTAAAAAATCTTCATTATACTTTTTTGATAAAATACCTTCTTTTTTTTCTATTTCAAATTTAAATTTTTCATCTACATATTTTTTTGAGAAATTTAATATTTCTTTTATTTTCTCTGTTAATTGCTCTTTGTTTTCTTCAGGATAGATTAAGATACCATTTACAGGAATTCCTTTTGAAAATTCCATCCTTATTTTTTCTACTTCTGTTTCAGTGGAAGTATTTATTATCTGATAATAGGGCAATACATATTTCTCAAATAAACTATCTCCGGGTAAAAAATCATCTTCAAATTTAGAAAAAAACCATTTCACATACTTTTCAAAATTAATCTCTTTCTGATAAACTATTTTTTCATTAACTTTTATATAATTGGAGGTATACCATATTTCAGGAGGAAGCAATCTCTTTCCTGAATATAATTGACCCACAAAAATTGCAATATTATATTTCCCTTTTGGAACATCTATAGTAAATATTAATGGTTGAACTGTTCTACTTTTAACAAAATCACATAATAAAGGGTCTAAATCTAAATCACCAACTCCATATTCTGAAAAATTCTGATTCATTGATAAACCATTTTTACCTTCCCATCCATACTTTGTCTTCCCTTTCTCATATATGTCTTTCTCAGTAATTCTTATAAAATTTTCCATACAGGGTGAGTCATCACTCCCCATATCAAATAGAAAAATATTACCTTCAGAGAATAAAAAAGAAACTAAAAAAATTATAAAAAATAAAATCTTATTCATATCTTACCTCCTTTATTTTTATTGGCTCTTTTTTCTCTGTTTCAATCAAAGATAAATTATCAATAAATGCCTCTGCTTCTACATCCCAAAAACTAATATTTATTCTTCCATATCTAACTTCTTCGGAAGTTTCTTTTGTTGTAGAAATTTCAAGCCATTTATTTAAATATGCATCAGGAGAAGATTTGTCCAAAGCATAAGGGAGGTGAATGCGGTTTATGGTATAATCTGTTGGATAAATTCTTTCCCTTTTTTCATTAAGTAATTGGACTTCTATACTCAATGCTGAATATTTTTCAAGTTTATCTAAATTTACTTTCGTAATTTTAAAATTATATGAAAATTTATATCTTGTTTTTTGTTTTAATGGAAAAATTGAAGAGAAAGCATAACCGGTAATTGTTTTATCCCCTCTTTTTTCTGATGCAATTTTTAAACTCCTTTTGCCTTCGTATTTATCTTCTTCTGTAACCCTACAAAATGACTTTATATCGGGTAAATTACGAAAAGACCATGCATAATCTTTTAACTCCCAATCCTTAACTTTTCCATCTTCTAATTCCTCAAATCCATAATTCGGAACTAAATTCATTCTTTCTGATACTATTCTCTGTATTTCCTCTTTTCCTACTACTTTATTACTCCATTCCCCTTTTTCATAATATAAAAAATATTTTTTTGAAGTTAATGAAGGCATTTTTTCTACAATCCAGTAAAGTTCTCCACTGTTTTTGTCCTTTGGAATAAAATAAAAATCAATCTTTTTACCTTCTTCATCTTTCAAATTAAAACTATTTACATTTACTCCTTCTTTAAAATTCAATTCAACTTTCACTATCTCATTCTCCCTATCATAAAATCCGCTATCTATCTCAATAATAACCTTTTCTCCAAATAAAAATGTTAAAAAAATTAAAGATAAAAATAAAACCTTCCTCATAATTTCTCCTTTAATTAATAAGGATAAAATATTAAGTTTTGCCCTGCTAAATCCACATCATTTTTTATCCCTGTCAATTTATCTATCCAGCCAGCATGCCCATCAAAATATAATAAATTTGTCCCTTTTAAATGTCTGAAAGATAAACCACCATATGCATAATCTCCACGGTCTATATCATTTAGCCATGGATTGAAGTAAAATGACTGTGTAGTTGTAAGTGTTCCTGTATCTGCTATAAATACTTTCTCACTGGGTTTTTTTATTTTTTGATATTTTACCATTATATATGGTTTGCCACCTCTAACACCTGTATAATTAGGCACAAAAACACTAACAATAGAAATTGGAGGAGAATAGGAAACAGGTTGAGGATTTGGATAGGTAAGTCTCTGACTTGGACATGTAAAAACACAAGGTCCTTTTAACCAATTACCCCAATTGGGTCCTCCAAAACGGTAAAAATCATATACTGGAATTTTAAGATATTTTGAAAGAAGAAAATACCAGGCACCTATATTTGCATCTCCATACCCACTAAAATTCCCTCCATTAACATATGCAAATGGTATCCAGTTATCATAATCATCAAGATACATTAAAAATGCAAGGCCTATCTGTTTTACATTACTTAAACATACCGCCTGCCTTGCTTTCTCTCTTGCTTTAGATAATGCTGGTAGTAGCATCGCTGCAAGTATCGCAATGATTGCCACTACTACCAGCAACTCAATCAGGGTAAATCCCTTCCTTTTCATTTTTCTCACCTCCTTTCTTGTTTTTTCTTTTTTTATCCTCTTTTCCATTTTCCACCTCCTTTTTATGTTGTTTTTCTCTCTATTAATTCTGGCTCTATCAATATATCTTTTATTTTATCTAATTTACCTTCGGATATATAAACAGAAAGTTTAACGGCCTCCTCGCCTATTTTTTTAAATTCAGTTGAAATTGTTGTTAAAGGTGGTTCTATTGTTTCTGTTTCAGGTATATTATCAAATCCACATATCGCTATATCATCTGGAACTTTTATATTTTTCTCCTTACAATACTTTAAAATATATAATGCTCTTCTGTCATTTGCACAAAAAATTGCATCTGGTGGTTCTGGCAAATTCAGCAATTCTTTAAACCTCTCAATAACTTCTTCTTTAACCTCATTACATTCCTTTATAAGTTTCATATCAAATTTAATCCTTTTTTCTCTTAATGCAGAAACATATCCTTCAAATCTCGATAAAAACCATTCATCACTTAAAGACCCTGTTATAAATCCTATTCTTCTATATCCCTTTTTTATTAAATAGTCAGTTGCTATATATGCTCCTTTATATAAATCCAATCTCACAGTATGAACTTTTTTAAAACTAATAGGAGTGTGGAGAAAAATAATGGTTGGCCTCTCTGTTTTTAATAAATTTTTCTCTATTTCAGGATTTAATGTGTGGTATAAAATAAGAAAGATGTTGTCACTATTGAAATTCTCTAAAACAAATTCTTCACTCACAAATTTGATTTCAATATTCTCCCTTAAACTCTCTTCAATTACCCCTTTTAAAATATTTGCCTTAATATATTCCAAACCACTTAAAATTTTAAAATCATCTATTTTAAAAGGTGTAAACATATAAATTTCTCTTCCCAAACTTTTTATCAATGTCCCTATTTTTGGTTTCTGAATTATCAAATTTTCTCTTTCAAGTTCATATAATACTCTTCTTGCTGTTATATCACTCACTTTAAATTTCTCACAAATATCCTTTATCCTTAAAAATTTATCGCCTCTTTTATATTTTTTACTGTATATCTCTTCTTTTAAATTTCTGTAAATTTCTACCCATTTGACTTGCTTCATAATTTTCTCCACTTTTTATTTATTATACACATATTTTAAATTTTGTCAAGTATGTATACAGAAATAAAATTTTTGTTTTTTTTAAAAAATGTGATATAAATTCAGAAAAGGAAGAAAAATTGAAAAATAGAGTAATTCTTTTGAAATGTGAAAGTTATAATGAAGAAGAGATTTATGAAGTATTGAAAAAGGCGGTTGATTTATTTGAATTTAAAAAAATACCTGAAAAAATTCTTATAAAACCAAATATGCTTTCTGCAAGGAGACCCGAAGAAGGCGTAACTACTCATCCATATATTATCTCTTCTTTAATTAAAATTTTTAAAGATAAAAAACTTGTTATCGGAGATAGTCCAGCAAATATTGAAAAGCCAATTGAAGAATACTGGGAAAAGTGTGGATATAAGGAAATAGCAGAAAAATATAATATTCCTTTAAAAAAATTTGAGAGTTCCATTCCATTAGAAGTAAATGTAAAAAATAAAATCTACAAGATTCCTGTAACTTCTTTTATAAATGAATTTTCAATAATAAATGTTCCAAAATTTAAAACACATAATTTAACAACTTTAACACTCGGAATAAAAAATCTTTATGGTTTAATCCCCGGAATTACAAAAAGTATTCTCCACAGCAAGTTTATAAATCCTTATGATTTTTCATATTTCCTTGTTGAATTTTATAAAAAAATTGAAGAAAAAATCTTTTTAACAGTTGTTGATGGAATTACTGGAATGGAAGGAGATGGACCATCTTCAGGAAAATTAAGAAAAATTGGATATATAATAGTTGGAGAAAGACCATTTTATGTTGATTATGTTTGTTGTAAATTGATTGGAATTGAGCCAGAAAGAGTTGATTTTATAAAGATTTATAAAGAAAAATATGGATTTGAAGAACCAGAAGTGATTGGTGATTTTGAAAAAATAAAAAATTTTAAACTTCCATCAACTAAAAAGTATTTTTTTATAAAAAATAAATTTTTTTCAAAATTTTTAATCCCTATTTCAAAAGTTTTCAAAATTATTCCTTATATTGATGAAGAAGAATGTAAAAAATGTTATGGATGTTATAATATATGTCCTGTAAAAGCAATTTCAAAGGACTTGAAATTTGACAGAAAAAAGTGTATATTATGTTTTTGTTGTTACGAAGTTTGTCCATATAAAGCAGTAAAGATGAAAAAAAGTTTTATTGCAAGATTTTTTACTTAAAAGGAGTTAAAATGGATTATGAAAAAATATTACCTGAAATTATACAGAAAAATGATAAAAAAATATTACTTCTTGTTATTGATGGACTTGGCGGACTCCCAAATCCAGCAACAGGTAAAACAGAACTTGAAACAGCAAATATTCCAAATCTTAATTACTTTGCAAAAATTGGTTCCTGTGGTCTTTTAACACCAGTTCTACCAGGGATAACACCTGGAAGTGGTCCCGGACATATTGCACTATTTGGATATGACCCTGTTGAAATTCAAATAGGCAGGGGAATACTTGAATGCCTTGGAATTGGACTTGAAGTTAAAAAAGGAGAAATTGCTATAAGAGGGAATTTTGCCACAATTGATGAAAGAAAAATAGTTATTGATAGGAGAGCAGGAAGAATACCAACAGAAGAAAATGAAAAAATTGTAAATTTAATTTCTGAAAACATAAAAGAGATAAAGGGGGTAAAAATAAAGATAAAAACAGTTAAAGAGCATAGATGTGCAATAATACTTTCTGGAGAAAACCTATCCTGTGATATTACTGAAAATGACCCTGGAAAAGAAGGATTGCCTTTAAAAAATATTGAGCCAATAAGTGAAAAAGGAAAATTTACATCAGAAGTTTTAAATGAATTTGAGGAAAGAGTTATTTCATTATTAAAAAATTTAAATTCAAAAGCAAAATGTCTATTATTAAGGGGATTTTCAACATATCCTGATATTCAAACATTCCAGGAAAGATATAAATTAAAAGCATGCTGTATTGCAACATACCCAATGTATAAAGGAATATCAAAACTTGTTGGAATGGAAGTTATAGATTGTGGAGAAAAAATTGAGGATGAAATTGAAGCGTTGAAAAATGTTTATAATGATTATGATTTCTTCTTTTTACATATTAAAAAAACGGATAGTTTTGGTGAGGATGGAAATTTTGAAGGAAAGGTAAAAATTCTTGAAGAAATTGATAGAAAAATAGAAGCAATAAAAAATATGAAATTTGAAGCAATGGCAATCACAGGGGACCACTCCACTCCATCAATTTTAAAAAGTCATTCATGGCATCCTGTTCCAGTAGTTGTTATTTCTCCAAATACATTACCTGATAATGTTGAAAGATTTACTGAAAGGGAATGCAGTAAAGGAATACTTGGAAATATTTATTCAAAAAATCTTATGTATATTTTACTTGCCTGTTCTTTGAAACTTTCTAAATTTGGAGCATAAAATGTTTAAAGGTGGGATTAAATTACTTGATTTTAAAAGTTTGAGTAAAAATGAAAAAATTGAAGAATTTAAATATCCTGAAAAAGTTATAATTCCTCTTTCACAGCATACAGGAAGTCCTGCAAAACCGGTTGTTAAAAAAGGTGATTATGTTGTTGAAGGACAAATTATAGGTGAAATTACTGGTTTTATAAGTTCAAATATTCATTCATCCATTTCAGGAAAGGTTGTTGATATTCTTCCATGGGATTTACCAACAGGAAAAAAATCATTGAGTATTATAATTGAGAGTGATGGAGAAAAGAAAAGTATTGAAAGAATTAAAAGGGACTGGCTTTCTTTTTCAAAAGAAGAGATAATAAATATAGTAAGGGATTCAGGTATTGTTGGACTTGGAGGGGCAGCATTTCCCACCCATGTAAAATTAACTATCCCACCAGGTAAAAAAGCAGAATATGTAATTATAAATGGATGTGAATGCGAACCATTTTTGACATGTGATTATAGAATTATGAAAGAATTCACAGATGAGTTAATTGAAGGGATACAGATAATTGCAAAGGTAGTTGATGTAAAGAAAGTTTTTATAGGAATTGAAAGCAATAAAATTGACCTTCTGCCATCTTTGAAAAACTCATTAAAAAATTTGAAAATATACATAGATGTTGAGATAAAAATTTTGCCTGAAAAATATCCCCAGGGAAGTGAAAAGCATCTTATAAAATCAATATTAAATAAAGAAGTTCCTTCTGGAGGACTTCCAATTGATGTTGGATGCATTGTTTTTAATGTTCAGACAACTCTATCAATCAAACGTGCTGTATGTGATGGAATACCGTTAACAGAAAGAGTTTTGACATGCACAGGACTTGTTGAAAAACCAAAAAATTTGAAAGTGAAAATTGGAACTTTAATATCTGAAATTTTGAAATATTGTGAAGGAGAATTAAAATATGGAAGAAAAGTTATAACTGGTGGTCCAATGATGGGGATACAATTATTTGATTTAGATGTTCCTGTTATTAAAGGAACTACAGGAATAATTTTACTGCCGGAAGAAAATTTGCTAGAGAAAATTCAACCATGTATAAGATGTGGAAAATGTATAGATGTATGCCCTATGTTTTTACTTCCAAGTGAAATAGGAAGATATGTTGAATATGGAAAGTTTGATAAATGTGAATATTTAAATGTTTTTGATTGTATTGAATGTGGATGCTGTGCTTATATATGTCCAGCAAAAAGACCACTTGTTGATTTTATAAAATGTGCAAAATTTAAATTGAGGAAAAAATGAAAGAAAACTTATGTAAAATTCATTGTTCGCCACATATACATAGTTCTGAAACAACCTCAAGAATAATGCTTTATGTAATTATATCTCTTCTTCCTGCAATGGCTGGAAGTGTCTATTTTTTTGGTTTTTATGTATTAAAGGTAATTTTTGTTTCAATAATTTCATGTTTTTTAAGTGAACTCCTTTTCCAGATTTTAATGAAAAAAGAGATAAGAATATATGATGGAAGTGCAATAGTTACTGGAATACTTTTTGCCTTTGTCCTTCCACCAAGAATTCCATTATGGATTGTTGCTTTAGGTGGGTTTCTTGCAATCTTTCTTGTTAAGGAATTATTTGGAGGAATTGGTTTTAATATTTTCAATCCTGCATTAACAGCAAGAGCAATTTTACTTGCTTCATATCCAGTTGAAATGACAAAATTTATAAATGTTTTTGATTATAGAATTGATGCAATAACTTCTCCAACTCCATTATTTATAATGAAAGAAAATATAAATCAACCATTACCCTCTTTATGGCAGATGTTTTTAGGAAATCATCCTGGGTGCATAGGAGAAACAAGCACAATTTTATTACTTCTTGGAGCAATATTTTTGCTTTCAAAAAAAGTTATAACCTGGCATATACCAATTTCTTATATTTTAACTGTTGCGATTTTATCCTTGATTTTTAAAGAAAAGGTTTTTTATCAAATTATGGGAGGTGGATTAATTCTTGGTGCTTTTTTCATGGCTACTGATTATGTTACATCTCCAATAACAAGAAAGGGTAAAATAATATTTGGTATTGGTTGTGGAATAATAACATTTTTAATCAGAAAAGCAGGTGGGTATCCAGAAGGTGTTTGTTATTCAATATTATTTATGAATATGCTTGTTCCAGTAATTAATAGATACACTATACCAAAAAAATTTGGAAGTAAAAAATGAGCAAAAAGGAAATTTTTACAGGAATAATTGTTTTAACATTTATATGTGTGTTATCGGGTTATCTTCTTGCCCAGGTTTATAAAACAACGAAACCAAAAATTGAAGAAATAAAGGCGAAGCAGGAAGAAAAATTGAATAAAGAGATATTTCCTGAAGGGGAAAAATTTGAAGAAAAGGAAATAAATGGAGTTAAATATATATCTGTTCTTGATTCAGAAGGAAAAGAAATTGGTAAAATTTTTGATGTTAAAAGTGTTGGATATGGTGGAGATATATACTTTAAAGTTGGTGTTGATAATGAAATGAAGATAAAAAAGATAAAGATTAAGGAACATAATGAAACACCTGGACTTGGAGCAAAAATAACTGATGAGAAATTTTTAAATCAATTTACAGGAAAAACAAAAGAAGAAATTTATCTTAAAAAAGACAAAGAAGAAGGGAAAATAGATGCTATAACTGGAGCAACAATTTCATCAAGAGCAATAGTAGATGGAGTTAGAAAACTTTTGGAGAAAATTGAAAATGGAGAACAAAAAATTGATTGATTTTAAAGTTTTTCTTAATGGTATATGGAGAGAAAATCCAATTTTATTTATTATGCTTGGATTATGTCCTACACTCGCTGTTAGTGGCTCTGTTAGGGATGCTCTTGGTATGGGTATTGCTGTTATTTTTGTTTTAACTGGCTCAAATTTTGTAGTATCTCTTATAAGGAAAATAGTTCCAAATCATGTAAGAATTCCTGTTTTTATTGTTGTTATTGCCACTTTTGTTACAATTACAGATTATATTCTTGCTGCCTATTCTCCACAGATTCACAAAAATCTTGGTGTTTATCTACCTTTAATAGTTGTAAATTGTATAATACTTGGACGCGCCGAAGGTTTTGCTTCAAAGAATAATATTTTTAATTCTATACTTGATGGACTTGGAATGGGAATAGGTTTTACATTGATAATTTTTATTATTTCATCAGTCAGAGAAATACTTGGAAATGGAACTTTTATGGGTAGAAATATTTTTGGAAGTAATTTTGAACCATTTTTAATAATGATTATGCCACCTGGTGCATTTTTTGTAATTGGATTTTTAATTGCTTTAAAACAGAAAATTGAAAAAGGAAGTAAAAAATGTTAAATCAGGCAAATTTATTTTTTATTTTTCTTTCTGCATTTTTGATTAACAATATACTTCTCATAAGATTTTTAGGTCTTTGTTCATTTATTGGAATTTCCACTGATGTTAAATCTTCTATAGGAATGGGAATTGCAGTTGTTTTTGTTACTGTTATGGCCTGTAGTTTAAGTTGGGCTGTTTATAATTTTTTACTTATTCCTTTTCATCTTGAATATTTAAGGACAACAACATTTATTTTAACAATAGCATCTTTTGTTCAATTTGAGGAAATGATTATAAGAAAAAAATTACCTGCTCTTTATCGTGCCTTTGGTATTTATTTACCTTTAATAACAACAAACTGTGTAATTTTGGCAAGCGCATTTCTTGGTATTGATTATAAACTTTCTTTCATTCAAAATTTAATTTTCTCATTTGGGATTTCATTCGGTTATTGCTTTGGAATTATAATTTTTGCAACAATTAGAGAGGAAATTGAAATTGCTCCTATTCCTGAAAGTTTTAAAGGTGTTCCAATTGCATTTATTCTTGCAGCGCTTATGAGTTTAGCATTTCTTGGATTTAAAGGTCTTTTTAAATTATAATTAAATGTTTTTCTTTTTTCCTGTTCGCGATGAGTATGGAGTTAAAAGGTTTCCGATAATAGTTACATTTATAATTTTTGTAAATTGCCTTATATATTTTATTTTTGGTTTTAGACCCAATTATCCTCAGATAGTTGAAAAATTTGGTTTTATCCCTTTAAATTTTTCTTTCAAAAATATATTAACTTCAATGTTTCTTCATGGTGGACTTTTTCATCTTGGATTTAATATGTGGTATTTGTGGTTACTCGGAGATAATATTGAGGATAGATGGGGAAGATTCAATTTTTTAGTTTTCTATTTATTATCAGGTATTTTTGCATCAATTTTGTATAGCGAACTTATACCTGACAAATTTAAAAATATACCAACTATTGGAGCATCAGGTGCAATATCAGGAATTCTTGGTTCTTATGCTGTCTTATTTCCAAAAAGTAGAATAACTTTCAAATATCTTATCGCATCTTTCTGGCTTATAAGAGCAGGAGAATTTGAAATCTATTCTTATATATGGCTTCTTTTTTGGTTTTTAATGCAGGGATTAAATACATTACTTGTTTCTCTTTATAAGGTTCAATCTCAGGTTGCATATGCAGCACATTTTGGTGGTTTTCTATTTGGAGCAATTATAGGGATTGGTTCAAAACTTTATAGAGAGGCGAAATACAGGGAAAATGTAAAACTTGGTGAAAATATGCTCTTACAGATTCTTGGAGAAGGTGAAAAAAAATATTATGCAGAAGAGCAAATTAAAGAAATTGAAAATTTAAAAAAGAAAATTATGGATGTTATTTATGAAGATAGAGTTCTTGCAACAAAAATTTATGTAGATGGACTTAAAATTTATCCTGATTTATGTCTTCCAGAAAAGATACAGTATGAAATTGCTGATTCATTAAATAGGTATGGAGAAAAAGATTATGCTTTAATTGCATATAAAAATTTTATTTTGAATTATCCATTGAGCAAACTTGCTGATAATGCCTTATTTGAATTCGGGAAAATATGTTTTGAGAAAGGAGATTATGAAAAAGCAAAACAGGCATTTTTACAGATAGTAATCTTTTATCCTTACAGTGATGCTTATGAAGAGGCAAAATATTACCTTGAAAAAGAATTACCTCCAAAATTTAAAAATTTTTCTGATTATCTTTAATTTTTTTTAACCTGGAATTTTCTCTAATACTTTATTTATCAATTCTTTCGCCTGTTGTCCTTCTATTTTTATAAGTGAACCAAGAAAATCCAATGATTGCTGTAAATACCTTATAGTTTCCTGATGTCTCTTATCCATTTCCGCTATCATATTTTTTACTCTCTCATCCTCAGCCTTTATCAATTCATCAGTCCTTTTTGCTTCCCATACTGCTAAAAATCCCAATAATACACTTAAAAAACCTAAAATTTTTTCCATTTTTTCTTCTCCTGTGTTTATATTACCCAAAATTCTTTAAATTTTCAATATTTAAATTTATTTCCAGATTATAGAAAATGCAAAAAGATTCTTACCTTCAACCGAATAAATATTTCTGCCGTCTGGAACAGAAAAAAGAAAAGAAACCCTTTCCTTTAAATTATATTTCCATAGACTTTTTTTATCATTTGAAAAGAAATATAAAAAGTTTCCTCTTTTACCGCAAAGCAATTCAAGTATTTCATTATTAAAAACAGTAAAATTAATCTCCTCATCTACTTTAAAATTTTTAACTTCATTTCCTGAAATATCATAAATATAAATTTTACCTTTATCTGACTCAAAAGTTACATAATTTACTCCACTTTTTATATCAATTATTTTTTCCTTTATATCCTTTTTCCAGTTTAAATTCCCATCATCTTTGTAGCAAAAAATTGAACCCTTTTCTGTTCCTATAAAAATAAGTTCTGCATTGTCTGTTATATTAACAGATGTGATTGTATCAGGTAAAACTAAATCCCAGAAGATTTCTCCATTTTTATCAATATAGAAAAGTTTATTATCAATTCCAAAAACCATAAATTTCCCATTTTCTGAAATACTAATCCCCCTTCCATAATTTCCTGTTTTTTTACTCCATAATATTCTTCCATTATCTGATATAAAATATAGTTTCCCTTCAAGAGTAAAAACTGAAAAATAATCACCTTCTGGTGAAATCCCAAGAGTAACAACTTTTTCAGAAAATTTAAATGATTTTATTAATCTACCTTTTTCATTAAAAAGATAAAGAGAACCTGTATCAGTTCCAATTAAAATTCTTTTGCCATCCTTAGAAATTTTTAAATCAGTTATTAAACTATCTGCTTCATAACTCCATAGAAATTTTGTTTCCGGTAAATATAAACTTGGTGGAATATCAAGACCTTGAAAATTGAATACAAACCTTTTTATAAGATTTGGAATAAATTTTATATCATCAATTTTATATTCATAGTGCTCAAACCACTTTTTCTTATCAACCGAAAAAACATCAATATTTAAAATATATGTATCAATAATTTTTGTTAGGGATGGTTTTAAAATATAGTCAGCATTTAAAATTTTCCCTGCTACTCTTAATTCTTCATCTTCTATATCTTTTTCAACAAATTTCTGTTCATTTAAAACTTTCTCAAAATTCTCTCTTGGAATAAAAATTACATTTTTTATATTTTTTACTTCATTGAGAAAAAAATTGAAAAATTCCTCCTGAACAAAAGCAGGAATTTCAATATAAACAGGTAATAAAACTATAATTAAATTTTTTTTCTGCAAAAGATTTATATTCTTTATCTTTTTTTCAATAAAATCAGAAGAATATCCTTTTCCCCAGTAATTTTTCCCTTCTATAAATTTTCCTATTTCATTATATAAATTTAATGCCTGATTATACATCCCTTCTTTTTCATAAATTTCAGCAAGTTTAATGTAATAATCTGAATCAGGAATTATGGATTTATTAAGATATGCTTCAAAATATATTATTGCTTCCTTAGTATAACCATTTTCCAGACAAAAATCTCCGATAATCCTATTGATAAAAGCGGTAGGTGTTGCATATTTTAAATAAACTAAACTTTCTTTATTCATTGGCCAGCCATTTGGCCAGTTAGAGGGTAAAAACGGTTCACATTTTTCAGTTTTTTCTTTCGCCTTTCTTAAAAGTAAATCAGCGGATTTTATATCTCCATTATCTGAAAAATAATTTGCTTTTTCAATGTATTTCCATACATCTTTATTAAAAACTACAGAAAGAAATTTATTCTTTTCATACCAGTTGGCCCCAAAACAAGAAAGTAAAAAAATATAATAAATAAAGATTATTCTTCTCATAAATTCTCCTTGAAAATTAATAATCCAAATTGTTCTGGAATATCTATCCTTCCTGTCCATGTTGAAGTTACATAATCATGTATTTCTCTTTGAAAATTAACTCTAAAAACCATTTCTTTTTCTATTTTTTCTATTTTTAAATCCTTTATTGGAATTGCAACCTCGGCTACCCATCTCATCCTTCTACCAGGAGCCACATCTGTTTTAACTTTCCAATCCGGTTTCCATAATTTATCAATATCATCATCCTTATAAATTTTCCATATATAACTATACTTAACATCCATCAATGGATGAAAAACAAATTGATACCATTCCTTTGCAGAATTTTGTGGATTTATTGAGATGGTAATGAAATCTCTTGTGTCATAATTAATAAAATTTCTTGAAGGGTTTTCACATATAAATAAGAAGTAAATATTTTCATTATCATAACAACTTGCAATTTTAGTTTGAATATCAGAGAAAATTTTCTCGTCAACAATTGATATAAATTCATCTGTGCCTTCTATCATTCTCCATATTCCCTCATTATCTTCGCCATCAATTTCTATTGGGGTGTCTGTTTTAAAAGAATAAATAACTTTTTGCCTCAATTCCTGAATTCCTAACTTACTCTTATATATTTCCTCTCTAATTGAATTTATTTTATTTTTTAAACTTGAAGGAATTTTTGGGTCTTTTAAATAGATATTTGCATTTGTCCTTATAGGTTCTACATTCGCCTCTGACAATCTAACAAGTATTTCAAATCCTGTATAATCTCCCATCCTTGAAAGTCCATAAGCAGAAAGAAGTTTAATCTCAAGTTCAGAATCATAAAGTTTTTTTAAAAGATAAGAAGAGTAATATTTGTCATTCAAAAATACCAACCCTTCAACAGCAAGTTTCTGATAATTAATATTTTCATTATCCAGATTTTTAAGGATTATTTTTAATCCATCTCTTTTTCCAATCTTTGCAAGTGCCCAGGCACATATTAACTGATATTCCGGGTCAAAATGTTTTAATCCCTGTTTTAAAATATTAATTGAATTTTTATCCTTAATTTCTCCAAGAATAATTGCGCATAACTTTTTCATCTCTAAATCTGGCTCTTTTATCAATTCTCTTACATTTTTAGCAAATAATCTATCAGGATTACTTCTTAAAATCATCAGTGATTTTTCCCTGACCTCCGGATATTTACTATAAAACATTTTAAGAAGTAATTTATTTATTTCTTTTGAACCAGCAAAATTTTCAACCTTATCCAATATAAAATCCCTTTCTTCCTTTTTGGAACTTTCAATTTTCAAAATAGATTCTTTAATAATTTCATCAAGATACCTTGAACTTATTTTTCTTATTCTTATATCAGGGTCATTTTTTTCCATATAAACAAGATTCCTAATATAATCGTCATCATATCTATCAAGAAAATAAAATCCTTCAATAGAAGCATATCTTATCTCTCTATTTTGATTTTTTAAATAATTTTTAAGTTTCTCTTTCACTAATTCTATATTCCCCTTACCTATTTTTCCAAGTTCAACTATGGCAATTTTTCTGTATTCAGTATCAATGTTTTTATCTTCAATAAATTTTATAAGTGGCTTAATAAAAAGAGGGTCATTTAATCTTTCAATCAGATTTATTGTTTCATTTCTTACACTCATTGATTTATCAGCAAGACATTTAACTATTTCAGGATATGAAACAGGATTTTTGAATTTTTCAAGACCCCATAAAGAATAAATTTTTACACTCTCATTTTCATCATTTAACCCATTTATCAGTCCCTCTATACCTTCCTCCTGTTTCAATCTTACTATTGTTTTTATTGCCTCTATTTTTAACTTTACAGATGGCTCACTCAATAATCCTTCAATTTCTTCAATATTTGATGCTTTAAATTTTTCAAGAAGCCATAATGCCCTAATTTTTACCTCATCACTTTTATCTCCAAGCAATTTAACAAGATAGGGAATACATCTTTTATCATTAGCACCTTCAAATAAAGAAATAGTTAAAAGTTTGATATTTTCATTATCTGTATTAAAGCAGTCAAAAACATTTTTTAACTCATTCTCACTCATTGACTTAAAAGTATTCCTTGAAATATTTTTCCACATTAAATTTCTTAAAGAAACCAGAATTGCTTCCTTAACTTTTATATTTTCGTCATTCAAATGAGAAATTAAAACTTCTATTGATTCTTCATTTCCATATTTTCCTATCCCAAGTGAAGCATAATAACGAACCTGCCAGTAAGAATCATCAAGTGCTGAAACCAGTGAATCAAGTATATCTCCTTCTCCAAATTTGAAAATCCCTTTTATCCCATATAATCTAACCTGCCAGTAAGAATCACCGAGCGCCTTTTTATAATAATCAACACATGTGGAATCCCCGATTTCATATAAAGTATAGGAAGCCAAACTTCTTATTTCTTTATCCTCATCTTCAAGTAAAATACCAAGTTCTTTAAGATTAACCTTATCTTTTTTATTTAAAACATTTTTAATAAATTCAATCTTTTTTGTCTTTGTTCCATACAAAACAACTGAAGGTTCTACAAAACTTCCAAAAATTAAACATAAAATCAAAAGAAAATTAATTTTTTTCATAGTAAAATTTAGGAAAACCAATATCAACAACTTTTATTTTCCCTGTATATTCTGGTCCTTTACCAAAATAAAAACCTCTTTTTAAAAAACCCATACTTATTGTTAAATCCGCTTTAACACAAACACCATGAATTTCTCCAGTATCAGCATCAAGACCAGAAGGGATATCCACAGAAACAACAAATTTTTTATTTTTATTAATTAACTCAATCACTTCTTTTATCTCTCCTTTAATTTCCCCTTTTATTCCTATACCCAAAATTGCATCAATTATAATATCACTATTTTTAAATTTATCTAATTTTAAACTAAAAATACTCTTTGTGTCAACACCTAATTTATTAAGTATTTGATAATTTTTAAATGAAATTTCAGTAAATTCTTCTGGATTTCCAAAATGATATACACTTAAAGGTGCTCCAAAATTGAATAAATATCTTGCTATAACAAATCCATCCCCTCCATTATTCCCTTTCCCACAAAATATCAAAAATTTCTTCCTCTTTATATTCTTTATTTCTTTTTTTAAAACATAAAATGATTCCCTACCAGCATTTTCCATCAATATAAGATGACTAATTCCAAATTTTTCTTCTGTTTCTTTTTCAATTTTTAAAATCTCATCCTTTCCAAGAACGATTTTTCTCATTTTTCATCCTCTTTATAAGTTTTTTTGCAATTTTATCAACTGGTCCAGCCCCAATAGTTAAAATTACATCCCCTTTCTTTTTAATTTCATCTATATATTCAACAATTTCATTAAAAGTTGGCAGATAAATTGCTTCTTTACCATTTTTTCTTATTTTTTCAACAAGTATTTCTGCATTAATAAGTTTTTTTTCAATTAATGAATCCCTGACAAAGTAAATATCAGGAACAACTATTTTATCTGCAAGATAAAATGATTTTGCAAATTCTTTCAATAAAAATTTTGTTCTGCTATACTGATGGGGTTGAAAAATAACAATCAATCTCCTATCAGGAAAAACATTTTTTATACAGGAAATTGTTGACTTTATTTCTGTTGGATGATGTCCATAGTCATCAATAATAGTAATTCCATCAATTTCTGCGAGTATCTCGCATCTTCTATGGACACCTTTAAATGACTCTATTCCTTTTTTTATTTTTTCAAGCGGTAAAGATAAATAAAATCCAACTCCTATAACTGCAAGACAGTTTAAAACATTGTGTTTTCCCCAGAGATTTATTTTAAATTCTCCTATTTTTTTATTTTTGAAATAACATTCAAAAAATGTTTTTCTACCAATTAGTTTTATATTTCTTGCCTGTATATCGCCTGAATCCAAACCATATGATATTTTATTTATTTTTTCACTTTTTACTATTTCACTCAATCCTTTGTCCTCATTACAGTATATCAATATACCGTCTTTTTTAAGATTTTTTACAAATTCTTTAAATGCTCTTTTTATATCGTTTAAATCTTTGTAATAATCAAGGTGGTCTTTTTCAATATTTGTTATAATTTCAATTTCAGGAAAATAATTTAAAAATGACCTTTTATATTCACATGCTTCAACAACAAGAAATTCACCATTACCAACCCCTGAATTTCCAATATTTATAATTTCTCCGCCTATAAGAAAAGATGGGGAAAAATTTGATTTTTTTAAAAGATTTACCACAAGTGCAGATGTTGTTGTTTTACCATGAGTTCCTGCAACAGCAATCCCTCTTTTTTCTTTCATAACAAGACCAACTGCCTCCGGATAACTTAATAAAGGAATTTTTAGTTCTTCACCTTTTCTATATTCTGGATTATCTGAAAGTATTGCCTGAGAATATATAACAATGTCAATCTTAGAGTTTATATGACTTTCTTTTTGCCCTATATAAACCTTAATCCCGGCCCTTCTCAATTTTTCTATTATTGGTGAATAATTTTTATCAGAGCCACTCACATCTTTACCAAAATTTTTCAAAATTTTTGCAAGTCCGCTCATCCCTATTCCACCAATTCCTATTAAATGAACTCTTTTTGAATTTCTGAAAATTTCTTCAATTTTTTCCATTTTTTAAAAATCTCAAAATAATTTCTTTAATTTTCCCTTTATCTGTAAGAGTAATTTTTTTTAGATTTTCTTTTATATTTTCACATTTCCCAATAAATTCTTCAAATAAAATTATAAATTTTTTTCTGTTTTCCTCATTTTCTTCCATTAAAAAACAACCTCCATTTTTTCTCAGGTACTCTGCATTTTCCTTCTGATGACCTCCTGCATAAGGATAAGGAATTAAAAAAGCAGGAATTTTCTTCTCAACAATTTCTACAATTGTTCCTGCACCACTTCTGCAAATTATAAAATCACAGATAGAGTAAATTTTCGCCATTTCATAAAAAAAATCAAAAACAATTCCATCAATATTTTTCTCCTTATAAATCTTCTCAATAGATTCTTTCTCTTTACCAGCAATATGTAGAATTTGTAAATTTTTCTCTTTAAAATATTCAATATTTTCACATATCAATGAATTTAAAAACTTTGAACCCTGACTTCCTCCAAAAATAACAAGAGTTTTTTTATCTTTAAGACCTAATTCTTTCAAAACTTCACTTCTTTCATATTCTTTTTTTAAATCAGATATTAAAGGGAAACCAGTTATTTCACATTTTCTTTTAGGTAATTTATCAAAATTTGGAAATGTTAAAAAAATATAATCAACAAAAAATGAAAGAAATTTTGTTGCTTTACCAGGAATGTAATTTTGCTCATGAATAAATATTTTTTTCTTTAAAATTTTTGCTCCAATAATAAAAGGAACAGAAACATAACTTCCTGTTCCAATAACAACTATGGGCTTTTCTTTTTTATAAATAAAAATTGAAAAAATCAGAATATAGAAAAATTTAAATGGAAAAAATAAAAAATTCTTTTTTGTTAATCTAATAGTTGGAATAATTCTATAAGAAAAATTTTTTTTATTTAGCCATTTTTTTATAAACTCCTTTTCAGGAACAAAAAATTTAACTCTCTCATTTCCAAACATTTCTCCAATCGCAAGTCCAGGAAAAAAATGACCTCCTGTTGGACCTGTTATGATAATTATTTCCATAATTAAATTATAACATATGGTAAAATTTAAATATGGAAAATAAAAAAGCAATTGGATTGATTTCTGGAGGGCTTGATAGTATTCTTGCTCTCCAACTTATAAAAGAACAGAGATTTGAAATAACAGGAATTTTTATTAAAACACCTTTTATTTCAAATTTTGGAGAAAAAACGATAGAAAATTTAGAGAAACTTTCAAAAGAGATGAATTTTGAATTTATTGTTATTGAAGCAGGTAATGATTATATTGAAATTGTAAGAAATCCTTTATATGGTTATGGAAAAAATTTAAATCCATGTATTGATTGTCATATATATATGTTAAAAAAAGCAAAAGAGATTATGGAAAAAGAAAATGCAATTTTTGTGTTTACAGGTGAAGTCCTTGGTCAGAGAGGTAAATCCCAGAATTTAAATGCATTAAAATTAATTGAAGAAAAATCATCTCTTAAAGGAAAACTTTTAAGACCTTTAACTGCATTGAATTTACCTCCAACAGATGTTGAAAAGGAAGGAATTGTTAAAAGGGATTTATTGCTTGGCATAAAAGGAAAGGAAAGAAAATTACAGTTATATCTTGCTCAATTAAAAAATTTAAAATATTTTCAAACTCCTTCTGGCGGATGTCTTCTGACTGACCCAACATTCTGTAAAAAATTAAGGGATTTATTTGATAATTCTGAAAAAATTAATTTAAATGATTGTTATATTCTCCAGATTGGAAGACATTTTAGAATATCACCTGAAACAAAATTAATCATAACAAGAGATATCAGGGAAACTAAAAAAATAAAAAATTTTTTAATTGAAAATGATTTCATTCTTACATCTGAAAATTCAGAAATTATAGGAGTAATAAAGGGAAAAATTTCTGAAATATGTTTTGATATTTATGGTGCATATCTTGAAAAAGAAGTTAATATTGTTGATTTAAAAAATTTAAAAGGAGAAATAATTGAAAATAAGATTGTTAAGAAAAAGGAGAAAATAAATTACCATAAATACCTGATATGAAAAAGATTATACCAAAAGAAAGATTTTACAGAAGTTTTATTGAAGGAAGAGAGTTTTTAAAATTTGAAGTTAGAATTGAAGAAACAGACCTTCTTATAATTGCAAAAAAAGATTTAAAGGAAGAAATTTATAATGAAGTGAAAAAACAGAGAGAAATACTTAAAGAATATATCAAAAAAAATCCAGAATTTTATTATTCTTTTAAACCTGTGATTGCCAAATCAAATGATGAAATTATTAAACTTATGTCAGAAAGTTCCTTTTTAACAAAAACTGGACCAATGGCTTCTGTTGCAGGAGCAATAGCAGAAATAACTGGTAAAAAATTTTTAAATTTTTCTGATGAAATAATAATTGAAAATGGGGGAGATATCTTTGCAAAAATGAGAAGGGATTTTATAGTTGGTATTTATGCTGGAAGTTCACCATTCTCAATGAAAATTGGTATAAAATTGAAAAAAAGAGAGATTCCTTATGGTATTGCAACTTCAAGTGGAACTATAGGACATTCATTCAGTTTTGGAGATGCAGATGCTGTATGTGTTGTTTCTCCTTCAGCAACCCTTTCAGATGGTTCTGCGACCTATTTTGGAAATCTTATAAAAGGAAAAATAGATAAAGAAATGATAATAAAAGAACTAAATGATTTTCCATTTATAGAAGGAATTGTTATTATTAGAAGAAAGGAGATTTTTTTATGGGGAAATATAGAGATTGTTTCATTAACTGGTTAGTTAGAAAAAGGACAACTTTTGGATGGTTATTTTTTTTAATTGTTGCTATATTCTGGAGAGGAAATATTAAAAAATTTTTTATTGGACTTCCTTTTATAATAATTGGTGAATTTTTTAGAATTGTTTCTTCAGGAATAATTAAAAAAAATGAAACTCTTGCAAAGGATGGAATTTACAGTATAATAAGGCATCCATTATATTTTGGTAGTTTCCTCATTGGATTTGGATTTTCAATTTCTTCAGATAATCCATTTATATATGCCTACTTTTTCATTTTTTATCCTTTAATTTATTTTTTCACAATCAAAAAAGAAGAAGAATTTCTTTCTGAAAAATTTAAAGATGAGTTTGAAAATTATAAAAAGAGTGTCCCTGCATTTTTCCCTAAATTTAATTTTAAAAATATATTTAAGGACTTTTCCTGTGAAACATTTTTAAAAAATAATGAAATTTTAAATCTTCTGGTCATAATTTTACTTATTCTTTTTTTATCAATAAAATCCAGTCAAAAATTTTAAATTCAAAAGTATATAACTCAAACTAACAGCAACAAGATTGGGTAAAAACATCAATTTTATCCATTTTTTCCATCCAACCTTTATTCCCTGACTTTCAAGAAAACCATATGCGACAACATTTGCACTTGCTCCAATTGGTGTAAAATTCCCACCCATATCAAGTCCTAAACTTCCGCTCCAGATAAGAATTGTAAATTTATATGGAATAAATTTAGAAATATGTTTTATTAAATATCCTATACTCATTGCTTCAGGAACATTATCTATAAATGCACTTGTAATTGCACTGAACCAGAACAAAATAAAATTCATTTTTAATCCATTCTGACTGAAATCCTTCATTTTAAATGCAAAATTTTTGATGACCTCTGTTTTTTCAAGTGAACCTACAATAACAAATAAGGATACAAAAAATAAAAGTGTCTCTATATCAATTTCTCTAATTATATTTTTCAATTTTTCATGAGAACCTTTTAAAGAAAGAACTACAATTGTGGGTAATAAACTGCAAATTCCAATACTTAATGGAAAATATCTTTTAATAAAATCCCTGAAAATTAAAAGAATAGCAATACTTATAAGTCCATATATACCATGTTTTGATAAAATTTTATCTTCAATTGCTTCTTCAGGAACAATTCCTTCAAATGCCTTCTTATCAATCTTTTCTTTAACTTTTAAAAGATATCCTTCATTCATTTTATAAAAAACAAAAATTGCACCTATTCCAGAAATTAAACTTAACAAAAAATTGTTTATGAAAAAGACAGTAAAACCAAGATTAAACATTGAAGCAAGTATTACATTTGGAGGGTCTCCCATCAAAGTTCCAGCACCTCCAACATTTGCAAGACAAACTTCAGCAATTATCAAAGGAACTGAATCCATTCTTAAAATTCTGCACAAAGTATATGTAAGAGGAGAAAGAAAAGAAAGAACTGCTATAGAACCAATAAATCCAGATAAAAACCATGAAAGTAAAGGGAAAAATAAAAATATTTTTACAGGGTCATAATTTAATCTTTTTATAATTTTTAAAGAAAGATAATTGAAAAAACCAGAAATTTCTATAACTCTAACGATTAAAAATGTTCCAGCAAGAAACGAAACTGTATCCCAGTCAACATAATTATGTATCTCTTCAAAATTATATACCTTAAGTAAAATCAAAAGCAAAACACCTACCAAGGCAACATAAACCTTTGGTGTTTTTTCAATTGCTATAAAAAAATAAGTTCCGACAAAAATCAAAATACTTAATATTGCTTTTATATCCATTTAACAGATTGCTCTTATAATATCATTTCTTGTTATAAATCCAACTGGTTTATTTTTTTCATCTACAACAACAAGGCGATTTACTTTATATTTTCTCATAAGTATAAGTGCTTTCATAATAGAAGAATTTTCATCAATTTTTATAACCTCTTTATTCATTATATCTTCTGCTATAAGTAATGGAGTTATACATTCAAAAGTCATCAAAATTTCTGAAAAAGCATCTGCAAAAAATGAAAATTTTTCAAGTAATTCAACCTCCCTTTTCGGCAATACTAAATTTTCAAGAATCTCTTCAATGCAAACAATCCCGCATAAAATTTCGTTTTCATCAACAACAGGAATTATATTGAAATATGTTTTTGAAAAAATATCAAGAATTTCTTTCATTGTCGTAAATTTATTGACAACTGGAATTTCTTTTTGCATATAATCTTTAACTTTTTTCATTTTACTTTCCTTTTTTGTTTTTTTAGGATATAATATTTTCCATTTTTTGTAAAATTTTGACAATTTAAATTTATCTGATAAAATAAAAAAAATTATAGAAAGGAGAAAAATGGAGTTAAATATAAAAGAATTTCTTGAAGCAGGAGTATATTTTGGACATCCAGCAAGGCAGTTTGACCCAAGAATTAAACCATTTCTTTATGGAAAAAGACAGGGAATATATATTATTGATATTGAAAAAACAATTGAAAAAATTAAAGAAGCAGGTGAATTCCTAAAAAAAGTAGCATCTCAAAATAAAAAAATATTATTTGTAGGAACAAAAAAACAGGCAGAACCAGTTGTCAAAGAAATGGCTGAAAAATGTAAAATGCCCTATGTAAATTTTAGATGGGTAGGAGGAACATTAACAAATTTTAAAGAAATTAGAAAAAGAATAGAAAGGTTGGAAGAAATAGAAAAACTTGAAAGTTCAGGGAAAATTAATTTATACACGAAAAAAGAAATTCTGTTAATTCAAAAGGAGAAAGAAGAGTTATTGAAAAAATTTGGTGGAATTAGAGAAATGACTGATTATCCAGGAGCAATTATAGTTGTTGATGTAAAAAGAGAAATAAATGTAATTAAAGAAGCACAGAAAACGAAAATACCTACTGTTGGAATTGTTGATACAAATGGTAATCCAGAACTTGTTGATTATCCAATACCTGCAAATGATGATGGACTTAAATCAATTCAGGTTGTTCTTTCAAAACTTGTTGACTATATAATTGAAGGGTTAAAAGAAACAGGATATATTCCTGAGATAATAGAAGAAAATATTGAAAAAAAGGAGAAAGAATGAAAATGGATACATCAAAAATAAAAGAATTAAGAGAAAAAACCGGTTTAGGTGTGATTGAATGTAAAAAAGCACTTGAAGAATCAAATGGAGATATAAATAAAGCAATTGAAATACTTAAAAAAAGAGGGCTTGAGATTTCAGAAAAAAAGAAAGAGAAAGAGGTAAAGGAAGGTTTGATTGGTTCATATATACATACAAATGGGAAAATAGGAGTTCTTATAGAGGTAAATTGTGAAACTGACTTTGTTGCAAAAAATAGTGAATTTAAAGAACTTGTGAAAGATTTATGTCTTCAAATCACTGCAACAAATCCCCAATGGATAGATGTTGAATCTATACCAAAAGAAATTACAGAAGAAAAAATTAATGAAATTAAAGAGCAATTTAAAGATAAACCTGAAGATGTGATTAAAAAAATTATAGATGGCAAACTTAATGATTTCTATAAGGAAAAAGTTCTTTTAAAACAACCATTTATAAAAGATGAAAATATCACAATAGAAGAATACATAAAATCAAAAATAGCAAAACTTGGAGAAAATATAAAAATAAAAAGATTTGCAAGATTTGAAATTGGAGAGTAAAATTAAAAAGAAGGGAGGTATAAATGGAATTTGAAATTGGATATATGTTGGCGCTCGTTATAATTGGGATTAGTTTTCTTGGGTTTTTCTTATCTATGATGATAGATGAAGTTAACAGAAAAAAGGCAGTAATTACATTTATCTTATCTTTGGTTCTTTTCGGGCTTGGGATTTACTACTACTATGTTGTTGGATTATGGCAAAGAAAAAGCGGAACTCCATCTGTGAATAAACTTAATTATTATCTTTATTTATATAGAGGGCCTCAACAAACAGAAATGCCTGTAATACCTTTTCAACAAGAAAAATAATATAGATGAAGAGATTATTTTCAGTTGTTTTTTTTATTTTATCAGTGATTTTTTCTTTTTCTCAAACAAATAATGAGGAAATAATATATCTTATTGATTCTGCTTCCGTAAAACTTTTACCAGATTATAGTAAAGAGACATTAATACATCAAAAAATAAAAATAAATGGTGAAAAAGGAAAAAAATTAAGCCATTTACAGATACCATTTGATTCTGAAAGGGAAAAAGTTAAATTTATTGAAGGGAATACATTACTTCCGAATGGTAAAAAAATTAAAATAACTGAAAAAGACATAAGAATAGTAACACCTGCAGAATTTACAGAATATACCTCTTTATATCCTGGTTATAAAGTAATGAGCATAAATTTCCCTGGTGTTGAAATAGGAAGCATTATTGAATACAAATATTTAATATACACATTTAAACCCCTTATTGAAAACTATTTCTGGGATGGATTTTTTTTTCAATCCACAGAACCATTTTTATTTTCAAGATATGAGTTAAAAATCCCTAAAAAAATAAAATTAAATATATTTGAAAAGGATATAAAATTAACTGAAAAAAAGGAAAAATTCGGTTATATTACTTATATCTGGGAAAAGAAAGATGTTCCTCCAATCATAGAAGAAATTTTAATGCCCCCATTAAATGAAATTGTCCCAAAAGTTTATGTCTCTACTTTTAATTCATGGAGTGAAATCGGAAAATGGTTTTATGAAATAACAAAGGATAAAAAGGGAAAAAACGAAGAGTTAAGAAATGCAGTGGAAAAAATAATAGAAAATAAAAAATCAAATGAGGAAAAAATTATTTCTTTATATAATTATGTTTGCTCAAATATAAGATATGTTGGTCTTGAAATGGGAATTTATGGATATAAGCCACATTCTCCAGAAGAAGTTCTAAAAGCAAAATATGGTGATTGCAAAGATAAGGCAAATTTACTTAAAAAAATGCTTGAAATTGCAGGAATAAAGTCATATTTATCACTGGTAAATACTGATTCAAATATAGAAAAAGAAATACCTTTCCCGGGTCAATTTAACCATGCCATTATTGCTATACCATTAGAAAATACTTATATTTTTCTTGACCCTACTTCTGAAACAATGAAATATCCTTATATTCCTCCATCAGAACAGGGAAAATATTCACTCATATGTAAAGAAGAACCTAAACTATTCAAAATCCCTGTTTTTCCTTCTGATAAAAATTTAAGAATAAGAGAAATAAAGGCAACAATTGATAAAAATGGAAATTTAAAAGGAGAAGTCAAAATAATTCCAACAGGTATTTTTGAAGCATCTTTAAGGAATTCTTTCAGATATTTAAAACCAGTTGAAAGAGAAAGAAGTTTATTGAGAGAACTTAATTCAATTTTGCCAGGCACAAAATTGATTTCATTTGAAATAAATGGCATTGAATCACTTGAAAATCAACTTATAGAAAAATATGAATTTTTTACATCCAATTATGGAACAAAAGTAAAAAATAAAATTATTTTTCAGCCATCCCTTATTGATAAACTCACTGACCTATCCATTGTTTCTCTTGAAGAAAGAAAATATCCTTTAAGATTGGGTTATAATTTTAAGAAAGAGGAAATAATTGAATATAAAATACCAGAAAATTCTGAGATAGAAACATTACCGGACAATTTTAAAATAGAGGAAGACTTTGGAAAATTTTCTTTAAATATAGAAAAAACAGATTCTGGTTTTAGATTTCATAGAATATTCCAAATAAATGAATTTGAAATTTCTCCAGAAGTTTATCCAAAATTTAAAGAATTTTACAAAAGAGTTTCCATTTATGACAAATTACCTGTAATTTTAAATTTAAAAGAAAATTAAATTTTTATTTTCTTTGATGGTTTAAATACAATTTTCATTCTTTCTGGAATAACAACTTCCTGACCTGTCTTCGGATTTCTTGCCTTTTTTGGTTTTGTTTTTTTAAAATGAAAAACACCAAAATCCCTCAACTCTACTCTTTCTTTATTTGAAAAAGCAGATGATAAAACTTTAAGAAATTCATCAACTATTCTTTTAACAATTACCTTATTTAAACCTGTATTTTCTGATATTTTTTCTACAATTTCTTTTTTAATCATAATTTCAATTTCTCTGTTTGGGGTTTAATTTCAAAGGCCAAGTGCCGGAGGAGGGATTTGAACCCTCACGGAGTTTGGGCTCCACCGGATTTTGAGTCCGGCGCGTCTGCCAGTTCCACCACTCCGGCTTTTCCATTTCCTATATTTTACTATTAAAATTATACCTTTTTTAAATTTATTTTGGGTTTTACCTCGGGATTTTCTACATAATCAGGGAATCTGTTTTCAAGAAAAATTCTTCTCAAATTTTCAACAGTTACTTCTCCCATCTTCTTTATTGCTTCGTATGTATATCTTCCAAGGTGTGGCATTATTACAACATTTTTAAATTTAAGTAATGGGCTTTCTTTTATTATCTGTTTCATTTCAACTGCATCCTCAGCATATCCACCAATTTTCCCTGATTTTAGATATTTTATTAAAGATTTTTCCTCAATTAAATCTCTATGAGAAGTATTTACAATTATAACTCCTTCCTTCATCATTAAAAAATCTTTATCCTTTACTATATGATATGTTTTATCATTTAAAGGACAATGGAATGAAATAACATCTGAAATCTTATATAATTCTTCAAGTTCTACAGGAATGGCACCTTTCTCTTTTATTTCTTCATTTTTTAAAAACGGGTCATTTGCATATATATTCATTCCAAATCCATTTTTTAAAATTTCACAAACCCTTGAACCAACATTTCCCAATCCTATAATTCCTGCATTTTTCCCCTTCAATTCAATACCAACAAGTTCAATTCTTCTTCCCCATACTTCATTTTTTAAAAACTCATAATTCTGATTTAATTTCCTTGTCAGTATAAGTATAAGAGCAACTGTATATTCTGCCATTGATTCTCTCTGTATTTCAAGTGGAAATCTACAGACAATAATTCTGGCTTCAGTTGCTGCATTTATGTCTATATTACTATCTGCAATTCCATGCCTTGCTATAACTATAAGTTTTTTAAGATTTTTAAGGATCCCTTTTGAATAGAATGGAGTAAGTCCTATTATCAATCCATCAAATTCTTTTAATGTTTCTATAATTTTTTTTTCTGAAATATCCAGTGGAAAATTAATCCTTTCAACAACTGAAAATTCTTTTAACTTTTCAATATGCTCCTTATAAATTATTCCGAAACTTGTTGAGTTAACAATACCAATTTTATATTTCATTTCAAATCCTCGTATAATTTATCTATATCTGGAATAAAGCCATCCTTTCTTCTATATAAAACTTCTCCTGCATTTTTCACCACAAGTATACCTTCCTCTTCCCTATCTTCATATTCTTCTATCTTTATTTTATTATAATCTATATAACCCAAATTTATTTTTTTGCAAATATTTTCTGGTATTGATGTCGCAAGTATTACTTCTATTCTTGGTTTTTCAATTCCATTTATATATGTTCCTATGCCTTTTACATGTGTTGAATGGGCAAGAATACAACCAGGAAATTTTTTAAATTTTTCCCATTGTTTTAAAAAATAATCTCTTGTGTGATATCCAACCATTTCAATATATTTTCCATGTGTATATGAAACCTCTTTAACATGAGGAGCATAAATAATTAGTTTCCCTCCATTCTCAACAACTGGCTCAAGTTTATACATACATTTTCCTGCTGTCCATATATCCTTATACATCTCTGGTGCAATAGAAATTACAAGATTATATGACCTATCAACATATTTTATATTTAATTCTGAAGATAAATCTGCTGCTTTTTCCCAAGCATCATTATTTCCAATAAAAACATCATAAACCTTTTTTTCTTTAATAACACTGCAGATTAAAGTTTTAGGAATTTTTATGAATTCAGAAGCAATATTTATCAAATCTCTAACAGGTGTTCTTTTAAAACCATTTATTTTTGGATTTGTAATTAAAGCACCGAGCCAGTGAAATTTATTCAAAAATTCAGGTCCGGAAATTCCCGGGAAAAAATATTTATAACCACCGGAAAAACCAACTACCTCATGAGGAAAAACAGGACCATAAATTATTATTTCATCGTAGTTAAAAATTAAAGAATTTACTTTTATCTCAATATCCTCTTCCATTAATCCCTTGCTTATTTCTTTTATAACCTCTTTCTTTATAACTCCAATTGTTTTTAAATTTTCCATTTTATCCCACTGATGTTGATATATATTTACGTGTTTTTCTTCTCCTTTTAAATTAAGGAAATCCTTTATTTCTTCTTCTGTTATCAACGGATGGGTTCCAAGAGCAATCAAGAAATCAAGTTTTTTTGTTTTATCAATTAAGATATCAATTATTGTTTTAAAGAAAAAGTGAGTAGGACCTGAACGAGTATTATCCGGAATAATTACAATAACCTTTTTATTTTTAATGTCCTTTTTTTCTAACTCATTTTTACATCTTTTATATATTTCTTCTTCATTTAAAAATTTTTCACTCATTTTACTTTTCATTTATAACTCCACTATCTCATTTACCAGTTTTAAAATTTTTTCAATTTCTGGATCCAGGTAGTTTTTTAAATCTTCAAAAACACTTCCATATTTTTAAGTTTCTCTCCCTTTAAGTCATTCAAAATTTCCCATATTTTTGCACATCTTGAATTTATTATCGCTACATCAGAAATCCTTTCCTCTTTTAAATTCAATTCATTTTTTAATTTTTGCAATATTTTTTTTATCTCTTCAATATTTTCCCTTATTTTTTTCATTTTTTCAATACTAATTTTTCTCTCAATTTTAGAAAATATCTTATTTTCATCCTTAAAAACAATATTCATTTCACAAACCAGGTCTTCTATAATTGTCAAGGAAGAAGTAATTGCATTCTGTATTGATAATGGTATTTTTTTCATTTCTTATTTATTATATCATTTAAAAATTTTTTTGCAGGTTCAAATTTACTATCAATTTCAAATGTCCTATTTAAATATTCAATTGTCTTTTCTTTTTCACCCATTTCATAATAAACAATGGCCATAAGAAAATTACTCTTAGGGTCATAAGGGGAAATTTTTAAATATTGAAGGGCTTTTTTATAAGCATTTTCTATTTTTCTTTCCCTTAAATCCTTCTCTATTCCTTTTGCACTTAAATAACCAAAAATTTTTTTACTTTCAGGAGTTAAAACTTCATTAGGTGAGGTATTGTAAATATAGGCAAATATGAAAGAAAAAAGAAAAAGAACAAAAGGTAATAAAATTTTTTTATTCACAAATATTTCCCTGTATCCCCAGATAATTAAATATGAAGCAGAAATTAAAAGGCATGCAACTGCTGGTAATCTATATCTATCAGTAATAAAAAATAAAACAACCCATAAAATATTTGAAAATGTAAAGGCAATAAATAAAAAATTCCTTCTAAAATCTTTAAAAAGTAAAAATAATCCAGTAATACCCAATGGAACTATAAAACCAAATCTTATAAAAGCAAATTTCAAAGACGGTATTATACTCTCCATAAGATATACATTTAAATTTTGAGGCCATTCATAACTTGTGAAGAAAAGATTTAATTTTTTTAAAAATAATTTCCAGAATTCAACCGATAAAGGAGAGAGTAATTCTCCCCTGGGATAACAAAAAAGACCGATTGAATCTGAACTGTTTCCAATTTTCCAGTTAACAGGACCATTTGAACAAATAGGAACAAAAACTTTTCCAACATACCAGTTTCTTAAAGTTACCGGTAGAATTGTTACTCCACTTATTAAAATTAAAAGAAAAAATACAAAAATTTTTTGTTTCAAAGGCGAAATTTTAAAATTGATAATATCTTCTTTGTAAAATAAAAGACCTAAAAATAAAAATGGTAGAAAAATAGCAATAGTTGGTTTTGCAAGTGCAGAACATCCAAGCAAAATTCCTGTGATTATCCACCATTTTAAATTCTTTTTCTTTAGTGAGATATAAAGAGAAGTAATAAAAGAAATATAAAGAAATGTTATGATAGAATCGCTTAAAATTGTAGATGAATAAACAACAAATGTTTTATAAAATGCACAAAAAAAACAAGAAAGGAGTCCTGTTTTTTCATCAATAATAATTCTTCCAAGTAAATAAATTAAATAACATAAAAAAACATCAATTAAAATCTGAATTACGTAAATTCCTGTCAAATTGCCACCTGTGAGGAAATAAATAAAAGATAAAAAGTATGGATAAAAGGGAGCCATATAAAAGACCTTTCCATCTACATAAAATGGGTGTTTTAAAATCTGTTCTGCCCATAAGATAAATGTTTTCTGGTCATGTTTATCCATAATATAAGGGTCAAAATATACAGTATCTTTAAGAAAATAAAGGTAAGAAATCCTTAACAAAAAAGCAAAAAACAATATTATAAAAAGCACAAAATCTCTTTTTCTAACTTTTTTATTTACCATTTTACTAATTGCTCAAATAGTTAAAAAGGAATCTGGATTTTTATAAAAATCAATAACATCTTTAATTATATCTTTAATACTATATGATGGCTCAAAATCAATTAATTTTTTTATCTTGCTTATATCAGGTAATCTCCTCTCCATATCCTCAAATCCCCTATCATAAATTTCTTCGGGATTAATAAATACAATTTCAGAAGGACTTTTTGTCATCTCTTTTACAAGAAAAGCAAGGTCTTTTATCTTTATTTCCTCACAACTTCCAACATTGAAAATTTCTCCATAACTTTCTTCTTTTTCTATCAATTTTATTAAACATTTAACAACATCTTTCACATGGATAAAACATCTTGATTGTTCTCCATTTCCAAAAACAGTAATTGGATTTCCGGTTAATGCCTGTTTAACAAATCTTGGAATTACCATCCCATATCTTTCTGACTGTCTCGGGCCAACTGTGTTAAACAATCGGACAATAATAACAGGTAAATTATATTCTTCATAAAAGGCAAAGGATAAAAATTCGTCAATTGCTTTGGTGCAGGCATATGACCATCTTTTCTTTTTTGTTGAACCAATAATAATATCCGAATCTTCAAGAAATGGCACATCTTTACTTTTTCCATATATTTCAGATGTTGAGGCAATTAAAACTTTCTTCTTATATTTTGCACAGAACTTTAAAACATTAAATGTCCCTTCTATATTTACTATAATTGATAAAACTGGATTTTCAATAACTTTTTTAACTCCAACTATTGCAGCAAGATGAAAGACAAAATCAACCTTTTTAATTAATTCTTCAAGGATATAACTGTTTAATATTGTATCTATAATTACTGTTAGGTTTGGATGAGTTAAAATATTTGAAATATTTTTTAAATTTCCTGTTGAAAGGTCATCTATAATTATCACCTTTTTATCTTTATCAATCAGTTCTTCTACCAGATGAGAACCAATAAATCCACATCCACCGGTGATTAAAAACTTTTCCATTTATGAATCTATCACTTCCTACATTTTGTTTTCTTGTTTAATAAGCAAAATTATCTATACTCCTGGTTCTACCGAAAATTCATTTTAACACAAAATTTTAAGATTGAAAATATACAAGTTTGCTTTTTTGCTGTATTCTTATATAATTAACTGAGAGATGGAAAAAACTGAAAAGGTTAAAACCTTAAAATATGTTCTTTTTGGTCTATATGAAAACGAAAAGGATATTGAAGAATTTTTGAAAAATTATAACTTCTCCTCTGAATTTATTTCAAACTTTTCCTTTTATAGATTTATTTTAAATCTCAAAAAATATAAAAATTTGCAGATGAACTATTTTCTCTCTTATATATTTTTCATAAGGGATAAATTTTGTGAATTTAAAGGGATTGAAGAAAAAAAAGAGAAACCATTATTTTTAATAAGAATTGATGATTTTCCACATTGGGAACTGGATAACCAAGAGTTTAAAAAATTTAATGAAATAATGGAAAAATTTGAAATACCTTATTTATGTGGAATTATCCCAAAATTGAGTCTGAATAGAAAAAATCCTTTAAATACAAAATTCAGAATTTTGGTGAAAGAAGATATAGAAATAATTAAACATCCATTAATAGAAATAGGAATGCATGGTTATACCCATCAAACTATTAAATATGGAAAAAGTAAGGAGTTTGCAGGGATAGATGAAAAAAAAGCAGAAGAAAAAATAATGAATGGATTAAAAACATTTAAAAATTTTGAATTAGAGCCAATTGCCTTTATCCCTCCATTTGACGAAATTGACTTACCTTCATATAAAATCATATCAAAATATTTTAAAATTATTACAGGAGGACCATCTTCTACAAAAAATCTTGGATATAAAGTTTCTCCATGTTTTTTTGAAAATTCCATATATGTTGCCTCTTATAGACCTTTATGTAATAGTTGCTTTGAAATTTATAAATTTTTAAAGGAGAATGAAATAGAAAGAAAAATTATTTTACCAATTGTAATTCACTGGGCAAATGAAGCAAAAAATAATTATGAATATTTAAAGGAACTTTTGAAAATAATAAAAGGAAATGTTATAAGGTGGAAGGATTTACTCTTAATTATAAGTTTTTAGGTGTGGGGATTCCAAGTTGTCTACAAATTTTTATTGCTAAAAGATTTGAAATTTCTTTATGGCGTGGAATAGTTACTCTCCAACTTTGGTCAATAAGATTTATATAAATACTGTGTTTGGCTCCTTCTCTCAATAATATACATCCATATTTTTCTAAGTGTTTAATCAAATCTTTTCTTTTCAAACCTCTATTTCCTCTACAATTATTTCTTTTTTAGGAATAAAAGAAATATTATCTGTCTTTTTTATTTCTCTAACAGCATCTATAAGATTTTCTTTTGCTTCTTTTAATGTCCTTCCCTGAGTTAATGCTCCCGGAACATCATTCGTCCAACCAACCCACCACTTACCATTTTTTATAAAAATTCCTTTAATTTTCATTTTCCTTACACCTCCTGTGATAATTATACCATTGAAATTTTATTCAGACAATTTTTTAAATGAGTAGATTTAAAAGAAATTCCTCCAGTTTTTCACCCTGTTTTTCAATGCTAAACTCCTGAATTTTTTTATATCCTTCTTCTGATATTTTTCTAAAATAATCGTTATTTTCAATCAAATTGATAACTCCTTTTAAAATGCCATCTCTATCCCCTGCATTCACAACTATTGCTGATTTATCTTTTTCTGTATAGTCAGGTATTGCTCCAACTTCTGTAGTTACAACTGCACATTTACATGCCATTGCTTCCATAGGAGGATTTGGGCAGGCATCTTTTTTACTTGTGTATATAAAAATATCTGTATTTCTGTAAAAATTAACAAGATTTTCTATTTTGTTACCATCATAAAATTCAACAAATTCAGGAATCCAGTTTTCTTTCCATTCTCCAATAACCTTAAATTTTAAATATGGATATCTTTTATACAGTTGCTCCATAACCCAGAAACCATCTTCCATTCCTTTATGTTCCGGTTTTTTATTATAAAAGAACATTCCTATTGTCTTAACCTTTTCTCTTTTACCTGGATTATTAAAAATTTTTGTATTTACACTATTTAGAAGAAGAAAAACTTCTCTTTTAAATTTTTCTTCAAGTAATTTTTTAACTAAAGTTGAGTTTGCTATGAGATAAATATTTTCCGGTATATATCTAACATTTTCAGCAAAAAATATATTGCAAACTCTGAACACTTTTTTACCATATTTTTCTGATAAGTTTTCAACAATCGGAAGATGATATTCAAAAGAGAAAAATGTAATATCAGAGGCAGGAAGATATTTTTCATTAAATGATGGAATGGTTATAGCAGGACATTTTAAATCAATCCATGGTAGTTTTTTAATTCTTCTTATTCTTTTTCCTGATAGAATATAAAGCAATTCTCTTCCTTTTCTTTCACATTTATCCCTTTTATTATGATAATAACCTCTATTTATTGCCTTTATAATAAAAACTTCATGCCCTTTTGAAAATAAATAATTCCCAAATTCAATAAGATTTCTATTCACCCCACTTGGTCTTTTGTCAATAGAAGATAATATATTAATTTTCATTTTAGCAACTCTTTAATTTTTTCAAATACTTCCTCAGGTAATATCTCCTTTGCTCTATTTTTATAAATGACAGAAAATTTTCCATTACCAAAAGGTCCAAAAACCTTCGGTGAACTCCCTCCAAAAAGAGCAACTACTGGAACATTAACAGCACAGGCAAGATGTAATGGACCTGTATCTCCTATAACAAGTAAATCACAATTTTTAAAAACAGAAATAAGTTCTTTTAGAGTTGTTTCTCCTATAAAAGAAACTGAAATTTCTTTTAAAGAATTATAAACTTTTTCACATATTTCATATTCTTCTTTTCTTTTTGTTCCTGTTATTATTATTTTTGAACTTAGGAAATATGATTTTATTAATTTTCCAAGTTTAATAAAATTTTCAACAGGCCACTGGTATTCACAAAAGGGATGAAAACATATTAATGGATAATATTTTTTATATTCTTTCATTTTTTCTCTCACCTTTTTTTCAATTTCTGGTGGAATTATAAATATATAGTGTGAAACATCAAAATTTGTTCCAAAATAAAAATCAACAAGTTTTTTATAATAAAAAACCCTATGGATTTGATTTTTATCAGGTTCATCAATATATTTTGTAAATAAAAATTTGAATCTTTTTCTTTTTTTATTTATATATCCAATCCTTTCTTTAATACCACACAAAAATGGAATTAATGCCCTCTTTAGTCCTGTTGCAAAAACAAAAGCAATGTCAAATTTTTCTCTTTTTATTTTGTAAAATAAATAAAGTGGAGTCATTCTGTTTTCATAAGCAATTATTTCATCTATATCAGGGTTATTCTGAAGAACTGGCAAGGCACCATATTTTTTTCTTGTAAAATAGGCAATATATGAATCAGGTAGGTTTAATTTTATTGCTCTTACTCCAGGTGTTGTAAATAAAACATCTCCTATATAATTTGGTCCAATAACAAGGATCTTTTTCATTTTTTAAATAAAAATTTTAATAAAATTTAAAAATCTTTCAATCTTTTCCTTCCACTCTTTTCTTATGGTTCCAGTTCTCTTTCCCCATAAAAATGGTTCTAATCTTGTTTTTTCTGTTTTTTTAATAAATAAAAGAAGTTCATTGTCATATTCAATCATTTTATTAATTCTTTCTTCTATTTCAGGTGATAAATTTATTTTTTCTTTCAATAAATTTTTATCAATCTCTGAAAAAAATTTAAAATTTACAGATGCATAAAAGGATAGGCGATGAAGTTGAATAAGGGTATAATATAAATTTTCTTCTGTTAAATCCCAGATATTACTTTTAATAATAAAAATACCCTCTTTTAATGGCAAATTTCTACTAACTTTAAAAACCCTCCCTTTAAATAAATACATATATTCTTTCAAATTTTTTTTTGATACATACTCTACTGGAATTTCTGTAAATACTTTATAATTTTCCGGATAAACAGAAATTTTAAAATCTTGAAACCTTTTTAATAAAATTGAGAGATTTGAAAAAAATATTCTTTTATAATCATCTTTAACCCTATTGCATCCCTTAATCATAAATATAACTCTGTATTCATTAACATATTTCATCTTATTTTACTCTTAACATAGTTATGGTGTTTTAAATCGTATCTGAATTTATGATTCTCTCTCCAACTCAAACTTTTATATTCAAATTTATCTTCCTCTCTTAAAAGAAACCCTTCTATATTCCTTATCCTTCCTATTTTAAATCCATATTTCTTTAACTTTTTTGTAAAAATAGAATCTTCAAGAGAATGGAGTGAAATAAAAGGATGCGCATAACCGATTTTTTTAATTATAAAATGTGGAGTTGAATAAAATGGTGAAGAAATATGGTTCATCCATTCAACCTGATATTTCCCTACATTTTCTTTTCCAAAGATATTAAATTTGTAAGAAACATTTAAAATGGTGCCTCCCAAAACAAATAAAAACCAATTTTTTCCAATATTTTTATATACTTCAACAAGTATTTCAAGATATCCTAAAGTTTTCACTACAATATCATTGTCAATTTTTATATAGATATCCGCATCAGAAACTAATAATGCCTGATAATAGGAAAGAGAAATACCTTTATTTATATCATTTTTTATTATCTTTATGTTTTTGTATTTTGTTTTAAATTCTTCAAGTATTTCATCGGTTCCATCAGGATATGGAAAATTGTTGTCTATAATTATATGTTCAAATGGATAATCTGTATTTTTATGTATACTTTCTATTGTTTTAAAAGTTGCATTTTTTCTTCCATAAACAGGTGTAAATATGGTTATTTTCATTTTATTTTTCTACATGGGCATAAAGTTTTACTTTTCCATATATAATTTTATAGTTAGGATTTGCCTTTAAAATTAATTCTGCTAAAACTTTTTTATCATCTGATGAATGGTATGTGCATATTGAAAGTTTTGGAGCAAAATTTTTAAGGACATTATAAGCACCTTTCAACATTAATCTTTCTGCGCCTTCTATATCTGCTTTAATAAAATCAACTCTTTTAATATTATTTTTCTCTACAAATTTATCAATAGTTATTGTTTCTATTTTTTCTTTTCTTGAATTTTGAAATTTTCTTACTATTGAGGAACCTGCCATATCTAAAATTGACCTCCCAAAACTTGGTATTTCTATTTCTGTTTCTTCATTTCTATCTGATAAAGCATAGGGAATAATATAAATATTTTTATTTAACTCAGCAATTTTTGAAAGATATTTTTCTCTCATTTCAGAAATTGGTTCAAAGGCATAAACTATACCTCCTAAAGCAGAGGCAAGGGCAGAAAAAATACCCATATGTGCTCCAGCATCTATTACTATATCACCTTTGTTAACCATTACTTCTTTGTAAAAATAAGAATATTCCCTACAAAAACATTCAAAAATTTCCTTTTTCCTTTTTTCATTAAAAATCTCAAATGGTAATACTGGTAAGATAAAATCTGCAAATTTAATTGCAAAACTCATTATTTCTTCTCTTTTATTATATATCGGAAATTTCAAATTAAAATCATTATAAGAAAAATCTAAACATCCATCTTTTTCTCAAGACCAAATATAATTTTTTGTATTTTCTGTGCTTTTTCAAAATTTTATACTGGTTTTTAAAAACAAGAAAAAAAATCAAAATAAATAGTATTAACAAAATTTTTATCAACATCTTTTACCCCTGGTATTTTGATATTTTTATGTAAAACTTTATCAATTTTTCAACTGCTTTTTTTCTTGTATATTCACTTCTTATTTTATTTGCAAGTTTCATATTTAAAGGTGAATTATATGCTTCAAGAATACATTTTTTCAAATTTTTAATATCATAAGGTTTGCAATACCATGCATCTTCTCCATAAATTTCTCTTTCATAACTTTCTGTTGTTGTTACTATATTACAGCCCATTGCTGATGCTTCAAGATTTACTCGCGGAATTATATCCTTCCAACTTGGTAAAACATGAACTTTTGCTTTTTTTAAAAAATCTATAACTTCAGAATGAGAAATTTCAGGAATAAAAAATATGTTTTTAGATTTACCTGCTATTTCTTTACAATAGTTATAATATTCTTTATCCTCAATTCTTCCAATGAAATAAATAGGAATTTCCAAATTTAATGTTGCTTTAATTGTTGAAAGTTGATTTTTTCTTGGTCCAATTGCTCCAACCTGGAGTATTAAATTTCTTTTATTATTTTGTGGAACTTCAGGAAATTTATCTTCATCAATTCCATGGTGAATAATCTCTGTTTTGTCATCTATATTTACATTAAATTTTTCTTTAATAAGTTTTTTTTCTAAAAAGGTATATGTAATTAAAAAATCAACCTCCTCCACAATTTTCTTCTGTATAATATATTTTTCCTGGAATTTTTCAAGAGGTGAAAAAAAACTTCTTATATATTCTTTTCTTGCCCATTTATCAAGTGAAAAAATATTAACTAATTTTTTATCTTTAAATGGATTTCTTTTCCAGTAAATCGTTGAGAGAACTATTGGAATTTTATATTTTTTAGCATATTTAACCCATTCATATGTAAATTTTGCAGTTTCAAGGTTAAATATATGAATTAAATCAACATCAATTTTTGTATCTTTCGGTGGATAATCTAAAAGGGATGAAACATTAAAACCACTTTTCTCAACATATTTCATAGTTTCAAGCATGGTAAAATAATCTCCGCCTTTTTTTTCTATACTATCCGGTCTATTTACAAATAAAATTTTTATCATTTTTCTTTTCTTTCTTTAATTTTATCATAATTTTTGATTAACCACCATACTGAAATAAATGAATGCCATTTGAAGGAAAAAAAATGATTAAAAACTAATTTAAAAATAGACCAGAAAATTAAAAATGGATTCTCATAACATGTTAGATAAAAAATGCATCTATTTCTAAATTTTATATATTCAACATATCTTTTGTTAAATTTTTTTGATGTTTCCTCTCCATCATGGTAAACAATACTTTCAGGTTCAATTATATTTTTCCATCCAATCTTTTTTGCTCTATATCCAATATCTCTATCTTCACAGTAAAATGGAGAATATATTGGATGAAAACCACCAAGAGATAAAAATTTTTCTCTATCATATGCGGTATAACCAGCACAGCACCATTCAACTTCAACTGATTTTTCAGGAATTTTCTTTTTTTTGTTATCCCTCCCCAAGGATACCGAAGAGACAGAAAAAACAGAATGGTCAGAAAAATGTTTTATAAGTGGTCCTATAAAATTTTCATCAACATAAACATCATTATTTAATAGAATTACAATTTTATTTCTACTTTCTTTAATTCCAATATTGCATGCTTCTCCAAAACCTTTATTTTCATTTAATTGAATTATTTTTACTTCTGGATATTTTTCCTTTAAAAACTCTATGCTTCCATCTGAACTTCCATTATCAACAACTATTACCTCATCATCTTTATTATGTTTTTTTACTGCCTTAATAACACTTGGTAAATTTTTCTTTAATAGTTCTTTTCCATTATAGTTTGGGATTATTATTGAAACACCTTCCATTTTATAAAATCTCCTTAATTTTTTTATACACTTCCTCAACTTTTATTTCTTTCATACATCTCATACTTTTACATATTTTTTTATGACAGGGACTACAATCAACTTTTTTATAAATATAATAAGTATCTGGTGGTAAATGAATTACTGGGTCAGAAGGTCCAAAAATTCCAAGAACTTTTGTGCCTGAAGCAACTCCAATATGAAGAGGTCCTGAATCTCCTGTAATTAAAAGAGAAGATTTTTCAAGTAAAAGAGAAAGTTGATATAGATTTGTTTTATTTACAAGATTTAAAGGTTTATTTCTCATCTTTGATATAATATCATTTACATAGTCATTCTCACCAGAACCAACAAAAATTACAAGGTATCCATCTTCAATCAACTTATCAGAAAGTTCAGCAAAATTTTCCTTTAACCATCTTCTTGTAATCCAACCAGTTCCACTTAATGGATGTATTACAATTATTTTTTTATTTTCATCAATTCCATAATCTTTTAAAAATTCCTTAAATTTTACCCTTTCCTCTTTTGGTATCCATATTTTCATTTTCTTTATGTATTTTTCAATTTTTAAAAATTTAAGAATTGACAAAACTCCATTTACAGGGTCTATTCTTTCTCCTTTTCTAATTCCTTTTGTAAGAAAAATTCTTCCCACTTTCATTCTATAAAATCCATATCTTTTTTTACCTCCAAACAAAAAAGTCCAGATATTTGTCTTTAAATTTCCCTGAATATCAAAAATAATATCAAATTTTTCTCCTCTAAGTTTCAATATTAATTTTAGAAAACCAACAATATTAAATTTTTCTGGCAAATAAAAAATTCTTTCAAACACCGGACATGTCTCTGTAAGTTCTTTATAAATTTTCTGGGTTAGTAAATAAATCTTATCTTCTTTGAAATTCTCTTTAATTGTTTGAAAAAAAGTTGAGGAAATAATTATATCTCCAAGTGCACCTGTTTTTATTGTCAAAATTTTCATAAACTCACTTTATATTTCCTTTTTCCTATCTTCTTTATAATTCCTTTTTTAAAAATTTTTTCAATTTCTTTTTCAAATAGAAGGTCTAAAATCTTCTCTTCTTCAATATCTCTTGGTCTACTCCTTATTTTATCTTCTTTTTTAATATCAAAGAAAAATCTTTTTTTATAATACTCGTCAAAATTTACTTTTCTTCTCATTTTTCAATTTCCTTCAATATTTCATAAAAAACATCTTCTATTTTTTCCTTTTTCACTTTTTTATTTAAATACTCAAAATCTATCTCTGCTTTTTTAAATTTTAACAATCTTTTAGCCCATTCCCTGTCGTTTTGAGAATTCCACCACTTAATGAATAAATTATATTTTATATCTATAAGTTTTTAAAATTTCTTCATATACATTTAATATTCCTTTAACCATTTTTTCAAGTGAAAATTTTTCTATTGCATATTTTTGAGCATTTATTGAAATTTTTTTATATAATTCAATATCACTTATAATTTTTTTTATTTTTTCTGAAATCTGGAATGAATTTCGGGGCTCAACAAGGAAACCTGTAATATTATCCTCAATTATTTCAGGAGTAGCACCAATATTTGTTGCAATAACAGGGATACCTGAAACCATACCTTCAACTATAACTCTACCAAAACCCTCTGGTATTATTGAAGGAACTACAAGAATATCAATTTCCTTCATAATCTCTTTACTGTTTTTCCCTTCAATTATTTCAATGTAATCATCCATATTCCTTTTTTTTATTAAATTTTCAATCTTCTTTTTAAACCCAATACTTCCACTTCCATATATACATCCCTTGACATTTTCTATTCCAATACTTACAAGTTTTTCAATTGCCTCTATAAAATAAAAATGACCTTTTAAAATTGAAAATCTTCCAACCATTCCAATTTTCCACAATTCTTTATTCACTATCCTTCTTTCAATAAAAAATTCATCAATATCAATCCCATTATAAACAACCCTTATTTTATTTTCAGGAACTTTCAATTTTTCTATTGCATATTTTTTCAACACTTCACTTACAACTATTACAATATTTCCCTTGCCTTCTGATTGGCTGTATAATGGAAAAGGAGAAAAACTGTTAATACTTGTAACATAAGGTATATTATGAAATTTTTTCATAAGGAAATAACCAATCCAGCAAGGAAACCTGCTTTGATAATGGATTATATCTGGCTTTTCTTCTTTAATAATTTTACTCAATTTATAAAAGGACTTTAAAAAAACATAAGGAGTTTTCCTATCCATTGGGATGTTATACCATTTTACACCTTTTTCCAGTAAAGGAGGGATAAATCTTCCATAACCACTTACAATTATAATTTCATGACCAAACAAAATTGCCTTCTTTGAAAAATCATATACTCCCCTTTCTATTCCACCATAATCCATAGAAGGTAAAACGCTCATTATTTTCATAACTCAAATAATCTGCCTTTTTCTTTTTCATCAAGAATTAAACAGCAATATTTTAAAACATCTTCAACTTTTATTCTTTTTATACATTCAAAATTAATTTTACACTTTGATTCCTTCTTACATGGAAAACATTCTATATCACTATGAACAACAAAATTTTTTCCACCAATTGGTCCATATCTATATGGATTACTCGGTCCAAAAATTGCAACAACAGGAGTACCAACTGCACATGCAAGATGCATTGAGCCTGTATCATTTGAAACTACAAGGTCAGAAAATTCATAAACTGCAGCAAGTTCTCTTAAATTTGTTTTCCCGCCAAAATCAAAAACTCCCTTTTCTCCTATCATTTCTTTTAATTCTTCAGTCAATTTTTTCTCATCCTTTGAACCTGTTATAATTATTTTTACTCCATATATTTTCATGAGTTCTTTAGCAAGTAAGGCAAATTTCTCTTTATCCCATCTTTTACCTCCAAACTTTGCCCCAGGATTTAAACTAACTATTATATCTGATGATTTGATTCCAATATCATTAAAAATTTCTTTAATCTTTTCTTTATAACTTGCTGCATAGGGAAAATAAAGTTTAGTTTCCCCTTTACCAAAAAATGGCTCAATAAAACTCAAAATTCTTTCACTCTCATGTGTATAAAATTTCTCGCTGAAAAATTCTTTTTTAAAAAAAGTAAGTTTATATTTAGACCTTACAAAAAATGGAATAAATGAATTTCTGAAATCAACTGTCAGGTCATATCTTTTTTCTCTTAATTTTTTAATAAGTTTAAATAAGAAGTGTGTCTTTTTATCATAGATAATGTAATTTGAAAACCATGGATTTTCAATAACAAATTCAATTGCCCTTGGACCAATAATTATATCAATTTCTGCTTTCTTATATGTCTCTCTTATTTTCTTTATTGCTGGAGTTAAAAGTAAATTATCTCCAAGGCAACTTAATCCTATTATAAGAATTTTCTTCAATTCAATCTCTCTAATATTTTTTGGACACATTCTTTTGCCTCATTTAATTCTTTACCATCCTTTATGTTTAAAATTTCTTTTTCAATTATATATATTTTTTCGTATGGGATATAAGTTATAAAATTCTCTTTTACAAGTTTTTCAATAGTGCAGTCAAATATTAATTTTTCTTTTTTTCTCTTCACACCCATTACTATAACTGATTTTCCTGAGGTTAAACTCTCAAAAATCATATTTATACTATCCTCTGTAACAAAAATTATATCACTTAATCCAAGAATTCCTTTATAATGAGAAATTTTTGTTTCCTGTGGAATCTCAAAATATCTTAAGTTTTCAAATTCTTTTAATTTCTCTTTTAAAAAATTTACTACATTAAAATCAGTTCTTTTTGATGTAGTTAAAATTATATCATATCTATCTTTAAATTTCTTAAGTTGACTAAAAAATTTTTCACACCATTCTATATCTATTTTGTAATTCTGGTCATTTCCTCCAATCAAAACACCCATTATTTTTTTATTTTTTTTACCAATTTTGCATTCAAGAATTTTGCCCTCATCTTCAATCTCTTTCCTATTAAATGGATTCAACGAACCATTTGTTATTATCAGATTTTTTAATTTCTTTTTTCTAATTCTCAAAAAATCGTGGTATGGAATAATAAGAAAATCAATTTTTTTAAAAGGAATAAATGAAGGTAGCATTATCTGAATATATTTTGACTTTTTTATTTTTGAAATGATCATACCAATTGCTGAAAGATATGAGCCAGTATTTATAACAAAATCATAATCCTTTTTTATTGTCTCCTTTTGTCTTTCATCCATATTTTCACTCAAAATTAAAAAACCTATTTTGTAAAGATTAAGAAAACATAATATATTGAAAAATTTTGGAATTATAGAATATTTGCCTCTTCCACCATAAAGAGAATATTTTGGACCCTTAAATTTAAATGAAATAATATCAATTTCAGAATTAAAAAAATTTTTAGCAAGACCCAAACTTTGAATTAGATTTCCTTTATTTCCATCATCTATAATAAGAATTCTCATAATCTAACTTCAATTCCTCTTTCCTTTAAATAACTTTTAATCTGGGGGATTGTTAAAATTCTGAAGTGTAGAAGGGAGGCAATTAAAACAGCACTTGCCTTACCATAAACAATTGCATCATATAAATGTTCCAATTTACCTGCTCCTCCTGAAGCAATTACAGGGATATTAACATTTTCACTTACACTTTTTGTCAGTTCAATATCATATCCATCCTGTGTTCCATCTCTATCAATACTTGTTAATAATATTTCTCCTGCTCCAAGGTCTTCAACTTTTTTAGCCCATTCAATTACATCTATTCCGGTGGTTTTTTTTCCGCTTTCAATATATACTTCCCATTTACTCTCTCCTGTCTTTTTTGCATCTATCGCAATAACAATACACTGACTCCCAAATTTCTTAGCACTTTCTTCAATTATTTTAGGATTTTTAACTGCTGCAGTATTTATTGAAATTTTATCTGCTCCATTTGAAAGAAGTTTTTCTATATCATCAATTGAATTTATTCCACCACCAACAGTTAAAGGAATAAAAACAACCTCTGCAACTCTTTTAACAACTTCAACCATTGTTTTTCTTCCTTCAATAGTTGCACTTATATCAAGGAAAACAATCTCGTCTGCACCTTCTTTACTATAAAAAGATGCATTTTCTACTGGGTCTCCTGCAATCTTTAAATTTTCAAAATGAATTCCCTTTACTACTTTTCCATTTTTAACATCAAGACATGGAATAATTCTCACTGCAACCATTTTTTCTCCAGAAAATTTTTTATAAATTTTAAACCTTTTTCTCCGCTTTTCTCAGGATGAAACTGAACACCAACAATATTTTTTTTAATAATTAAAGAAGGAAATTTTATCCCGTATTCTGTTTTCCCATAAATTATATCATTTTCTTCGGGTAAAACATAATATGAATGTGCAAAATAGAAATATGCATTTTCGGAAATACCATCCAGCAAACGGCTTCCTTTTAAAACTTCTAATTTGTTCCATCCCATATGAGGTATCTTTAAGTTTATATTTTTAAATTTAATAACTTTTCCTTTTAAAATATTCATACCTCTTTTATTCCCCTCTTCACTAAATTCAAAAAGTAATTGAAGTCCAAGACATATACCAAGAAATGGAATTCCTTCTTTTAATTTTTCCTTTATTTTTTCAGTTAATCCATTTTTATTAAGAAATTCAATCCCATTAGCAAAATTTCCAACCCCTGGTAAAATTATATATTCTGCTTTTTCAATATCTTTCCCCTCTTCGATAAAATAACAATCCTCTCCAATTTTTTTAATACAGGCCATCACACTGAAAATATTCCCTGCTCCATATTTTATTATTCCTATCATTATACATACTCAATTGTGCTAGGTGGCTTTGGTGTAATATCATATAAAACTTTTACAACTCCAGGAACTTCTTTTAAAATCCTATCCCTTATTCTATACAATCTTTTAAATGAAATTTTAACCGGCTTTGCTGTTAAAGCATCAACTGACTCAACCGCTCTTATAGCAATTATATCACCAAGAATCCTTTTCCCATCAACTATACCTGTTGCCTTATCTGAAAACAATACTGGAAATGCCTGAAAAATTTTCTTCTCTTTCAATTCTGATTCAACTATTTTTGTTGCGATTCTTATTTTTTCAACTTTATCCCTTGTAACTTCTCCAATTATTCTTGTAGCAAGCCCTGGACCTGGAAATGGTTTTCTATCATAAACTTTTTTTGGCAGTCCAAGTGCTTTTGCAACCATTCTTACTTCATTCTTATATAATTCCTTAAGTGGTTCAATTATTGTAAGTCCAAACTGAAGTAATGGATTTATTCCTATCTGTGATAAAACATTATGCTGAGTTTTTATGCCTTTCTGCGTTTCAACTATATCAGCAGCAATTGTCCCCTGAATTAAAAAATCTACAGAATAACTTCTAACTGCCTGACTTAATGTTCTGTAAAATACATCTCTAAATGCTTTCCTTTTTTCCTCAGGGTCAATTTTCCCTTTTAATGATTCAAAAAAATTATCAGAAACATCCCAGATTTCCACATTTATTTTCATTTTCTCAAAAATTTTTTTTACTTCTTCTGGTTCATTTTCTCTCATTAATCCATCATCTATAAAAAAAACAACTAAATTTTCTCCAATCGCTTTTCTCGTAAGGACTGCACATGTAACACTATCAACCCCTCCAGATGTTGCTATAAGTGCCCTTTTATCCTTTATTTTCTTTTTTAACTCTTCAATTTTTTCTTTTATGAACTCTTTTGGATTAAACTTTTTCATGGGGCCTCCTTTTTTGATTATTTTATTACTTTTTCAATTAAATTGTCAAAATTTAAATTTCCCAGAGAATTTAAACTCATTTCTATTACAAGATAATAAAAAATAGAATTTTTCACAAAATTTTCAATTTTTATAAAGTCCTTTTCAGTTGTTAAAATTAAGTCCACCATTTTTTCTTCTGCCAGTTTCATAATTGTTTCAATGTCTTCCTCTCTATAATTGTAATGGTCTGGATAAGAAACTGCATATAAAATTTCAGGATTCTCACTTAAAATCAAATAAAAAAAATTAAATGGATTCCCAATACCGGCAAAAGCAAGTATTTTTTTGTCTTTTAAAAATTCAGAAGGTAAATTTTTTATTTTATTTTTAATTTCTTTTATTTTGAATTCCATAAAAAATAATGGTTTGTTATATTTTTTAAAATAATTAACTATCTCCCATTTTTTCTTCTCATATATCATATGTAAATGTGAAAGGACAATTATATCTGCTCTTTTTATTGAAGATACCGGCTCTCTCAAAAGTCCTGCAGGAATTAAAAATTTATTATCAAAAGGGTTTGAACAATCAATAATTAAAATATCAATATCTTTCTTAATCCAGTTACAGTGAAAACCATCATCAATAATTATTAAATCACAGAACTCGCTAATTTTCTTCAATCCATTTATATTTTTCTCATTACTTACAAAAATATATGGGAATTTCTTTTTAATCAATTTAACTTCATCTTTATTACCTTTTCCAAAAACAACTCCTTTTTTCCTCTTATCCTGTAAAATTTCAAGTAAATAAATAACTAAAGATGTTTTACCTGCTCCACCTGCTATAATATTCCCAACACTTATGATTTTTGATTTTAATTTCCCCTTTCTTGCAAAAATTTTTTTTAATTCAATCAATAAAAGATAAAATAAAGAAAATGGAAGAAGAAAAAAAGAAATCATTTTGAATAAAAGAGATTTTTCCCTCAAAAGAAATTTCTGATAGAAAAAATTAAAAAAGGGTCTCTTGTTCTTTGCTTTCAGATAAATCAATTTTGATTTCAACTTTTCCAAATTCTCCATCATATCCTGGTTTTATTATTACATTTCCTTTCTTAACATTTTTTATACCTTCAAAAACTTTTTTCTCTATTTTATCCTCAAGTTCATTTTCATCTATTTTCAAAAATATATCAAATTCAGGTCCTACCCTATTTATTATTTCAAAATATGTCTTCTGAACAATCTGAGATGTTAATTCTTTATTCATTACACTCGCTATTATCTGGTCAAGAGGAACTATTTTTTTAAAAGGGACATATTTTTGAGGTTTTTCATTATTTTTTCTATCAGATAGGGTTTCCACCCTATGCATAACCCCTATTGTCAATTTTTTCCCGCAGACAGGACATATATAATTGTTCTTTTTTGTTTCTTCTGGAGAAAGACAGACCTTACAGTTTCTATGTCCATCATAATGGTATTTCCCTTCTTCTGGAAAATATTCTACTGTCATTTCAAATTTTTTATTTTTCAAAATTTCAATCAATTCTTTAAAATCAAATTTCTCATAAAATATATTTGCCTCCCTTCCTATTTTAGATGGAGAATGAGCATCTGAATTTGAAATTAATGAGAATCTATCAAGTTTTGAAACTCTCCAGTTCATTTCAGGGTCACTACTTAGTCCTGTTTCAAGGGCAAAAATTTCGTCTGTTAAATCGCCAAAACACTCTTCAATATCATCAAATCCTGAGTTTGAACCAAAAAGAGAAAAATGTGGTGTCCATATATGAGCAGGAACAATAAAACCAAAATCATCTACTTCCTTAACTATCCTTAACAATTCCTTTGCCTCAAGTTGTAATATTGGTCTTCCATCAGAATTTAAATCACCAAATCTCTCAATTATCCTGTTAAATTTTTCCGTCTTTTCAAAACTGGATAAAAATATTATATTATGAATTTTTTTTGTCATCCCTTTATATTCAAAAATATTGCATACCTCTCCTGTCAAAATAAAATCAACTCCTTTATAATTATAAATACCAAATCTATCTGTTTCTTTTAAATTTCTCTTTAATTCGTGAAACCAGTAAAAATGAGTTATATCACCAGTCCCAAGAATGTCTATCCCTTTATATTTTGCCCATTTTGTAAGTCCATCAAGTTCCATATCTTTGCTTGTTGCCCTACTATATTTTGAATGAATATGAAAATCAGCAATATACATTTTTATCCTTTCTTAAATTCATTTCTTAATTTTTTATATAAATCATTAAGTGATTGAGGAATTACTTTTGTATTTGAAATAACTGGCATAAAGTTTGTATCTCCTGTCCATCTCGGAACAATATGAAAATGTATATGAGATTCAACTCCTGCCCCTGATACTTTTCCAATATTTACTCCAATATTGAAGCCCTCTGGTTTCAATACCTTCTTTAAAATTATTATTGATTTTTTGATTAAAATATTAATTGATAAAATTTCATCCTCTGTTAATTGTTCAAATTCAGCAATGTGTCTTCCAGGAGCAACCATTAAATGTCCATTATTATAAGGGAAAATATTCATAATAACAAATGCATTTTTAATTTTTTCAATAACATAATTTTTTCTAAAATTTTTTGATTGAAAGGCAGAACATAAAAAACATCCTTCTTTTTTCTCTTCAAGAATATAACCTATTCTCCAGGGAGCCCATATAATTTCTTTTTTCATTTAATTTATTATAAACCATAAATTTTGTGTATAAAAGTTTAAAAATTTACTGTGTCTTTAATTCATTTAGGAGTTTTTCTTTATTTAACTTGAGAAACTTCATCAATTCCCTTTTTTTATTTCTTATTTTCCCTTCAATCACAAGATTTTCAAGATATTTCTTAATATACCCAACCTGCTTACCCTGAGGTATACCAAGTATATCCATAATAACAAATCCATTTATTGCAAGTTTAAAGGTTGAGAGTTTATCCTTTCTATTAATTTCTTTGATTCTTTTTTCAAGATTTTCAAGTTTTTCAAGTGCTCTTTTAACTTTCAAAGGATTTCTGCTTGTAAGGTCTGCTTTTGCAAGAGTAAATAGTGCCTTCATATCCTTGCCTATTTCTCTTATAAATCTTCTCAATGCATTATCAGAAGGATTTTCCTTTGCAAGTAAATGTGGTCTTAAATGATATCTTATAAGTTTTCCTATAAATTTAGTATTTTCTTCATTTATTTTCAATCTTCTGCATACATTATAAGACATTTTTTCTCCAACAAATTCATGCCTGTGAAAACTAACCTTCCCATTTTCAACATTTAATGTATAAGGTTTACCAATATCATGTAAAAGTGCTGAAAGACGGATATAAACATTCCTTGTGTGTCTTGAGATATTATCAAGTGTTTTTAATGTGTGGTCAAATAATTCTTTACATGGATGGTCTGTCCTTTTTTCTTTTAATGCAGAAATTTCAGGTAATATTATTTCAAGAATTCCAATTTTATCCATTAGATAAAAACCATGGGATGGTTTTGATGCCTCAAGAATTTTCATAATCTCATCTGCTATCCTCTCCCAACTAACAATTTTAATTCTCTCTCTATTTTTTTTCATCCCTTCAAGTGTTTTTTCCTCAATTTCAAATTTTAACTTTGTTGCAAATCTTATACCTCTTAAAATCCTCAAAGGGTCATCAAAAAAAGTTCTATCAGGGTCAACAGGTGTTCTTATAATCTTTCTTTTTATATCATTAATTCCTTCAAATGGGTCAATAATTTCTTCTGTTATCAGATTTTTAGCAATCGCATTTATTGTAAAATCCCTTCTTTCAAGGTCCTGATAAATTGTTGCTCTCTCAACAAATGGCTTTCTTGAATCTTCAGGATAACTTTCCTTTCTTGCAGTTGCAAATTCAAGTTTTATTCCATTTATTTCTATCATTGCAGTCCCAAATCTTCCATAAAAAACTGGCTGTGGAAATCCATATTTTTTTGCAAATTCTTCGGCAATTTTTAAAGCATCCTCTTCCATAACAAAATCTATATCATTACTTTTTTTTCTTAAAATTTTATCCCTTATATATCCTCCAACAAGATAAATTGAAATATTTCTTTCAATGGCGAACTCCTTCATCTTTAAAATTATCTCTTCTGGGTCAATTTTCTTCTTTTTCATTTTTCAATCCCGTATAATAAACCATCAATTTCCAAAACATCAATGTTTGTTCCTTTAATAAGTTTTTTCAAATTTTTCTTTCCCATAGAACTTAATGATAAAACCAAACTCTGACATACAATAAAATTTTTACCTATTTTAACAAATCCTCCATTTTTACCTCTAACCAGAACCCCTATATAACCTTTTTCCTCTTTACACAAATTTGCAATACATGGAACTTTTGTAAAATTTGAGAAATTATTCCATACAGTTGAAACTCTCAATCTCCTTATTTTGCCCATTTCATCTTGAATTTTAACACTTTTAATTTCCACTTCTTTATCAGAAATTTCAACTCTGCCTATTTTTCGCCATTCCATATTTTTTGAAAACTAAACTCAAAATAAAAAATAAAGAAATTATTTCTGTTAAGATAATGTAAAAATAAATTTGATTTATACTTTTCTCATACAAAAATCCAATTATCCATCCACTTATTAAAAAACCGAATCCATATATTGAGTTGAATATTCCATAAGCAAAACCTCTTTTACCTGAAGATATTACATCTGCAATTGCTGCTCTTAAAACCGTTTCATGACACCCTATAACTATTCCATAAAATAAAACAGAAAAAATTAAATAAACAAAAGAGTTGGAAAAACACATAAAAGGTAAAAAAATACTTAATAAAGGAACTAAAATTAAAATTTTCAATTTAATTTTATCATATAAACTCCCAATAAAAAAAGCAAATAAGCCATCAATACCCATAGCAAGAAGATATAAAATTGGTATATGTGATTCATCTGTAATCCCTATTTTTTTAATATGATATGCTATTAAAGGGAAATTGACCAAACCAGCAGTAGAAAATAAAACAAATAAAATATAAAAAATGAAAACTTTTTTTAAAAAACCATCATTTTGAATTTCCCTCTTTTCCATCTCTTCGTTATATCCATACATTTTCCTTAAAATTATAAGTGTAAAAATCAAAAAAATAGATGGAAGCCACATAATGTTAAAACCAACTGAGTAAGTTTTAAATCTTTTAAGAGAGAAAAAGAAAATTAATGGACCTAAAACTGCACCTATCTGGTCAAAAACTTCATGAATTCCAAAACTTTTTCCAACACCTATTTCCTTTCCTGCAAATGAAATTAGAGTATCTCTTGATGGTGTTCTTATTGCCTTCCCAATTCTTTCAAGTAAAAGGAATAAGATAACCAACTGCCATGATTTTGAAATTCCACAAAGAGGCAAAAAACAAATCAATGAATATCCTGTTATCGTAAAAATCCAGTAAGTTCTTTTTTTATCAGATATATAACCAAATAATAATCTTAAACTCTGCGTAAGAAATTCTCCAAGACCTGAAAAAAAACCAATAATAAGAGAACTTGCACCTAAAGAAGCAAGAAATGGTCCTGATATACTCCTAACTCCTTCATAAACAACATCTCCAAATAAACTTACTATACCGAAAAGAATTATGGTTAAATAAGCATTTTCCATTTTTTTTGATATAAATTTTAACTCAATAAATTATAATTTCAAAATTTTCTCAAATAATAATTTCCTTGACTTCAAAAATATATTAGATTAAAATAAAAATAAGGAGGTTAAAGAATGAAAAAAGAAATAGTTGCATTATTAGAATACTGGGAAAAAGAAAAAGGGATTGAAAAAAATTATTTAATAGAATCCCTTGAGGATGGACTTTTGACTGTTTATAGGAAAAAGGCAGGATTATCAAAGGATATTAAAATCAAAATAGACCCTGAAACTGGGGATATAAAATTTATAAATAAAGATGGTGAAGAAGTTCCTCCCCCTACTTTTCCATGGGAAAGAATAGCAGCACAAACAGCAAGACATATAATAATACAGAAATTGAGGGAAGCAGAAAAAAATACAATTTATGATGAGTTTAAAAATCTGGAGGGACAACTTATAAACGGAAGAGTAGAAAGATTTGAAAATGAAAATGTAATAATAGTTATAGGTAAAGCCGAAGGAATACTCCCCCAACATCATAAATTATCAAATGACCATTTCAAAATAGGAGATGCTGTAAAGTGTTATCTACTGGAAGTCAGACCCCCTTTTAAAGGGAATTATCAACTTATACTTTCAAGAACTCATCCTAACTTTGTTAAAAAATTACTTGAAAATGAAATACCTGAAATAAAAGAAGGAATAATAGAAATAAAAGCAATTGCAAGATTTCCAGGGGATTTAACCAAAATAGCAGTTTTTTCTAAAAATGAAAAAGTAGACCCAGTTGGAACATGTATAGGAGATAAAGCAGGAAGGATAAAAAATATTATTAAGGAATTAAAAGGTGAAAAAATTGAAGTTATTCAATGGGATGAAGATATTACAAAATTTATTAGAAATTCACTTTCCCCTGCAAAAGTGAATGAAATTCATATAGATGAGGAAAAGAAAGAAGCAATAGTTATTGTTGATGATAACCAGTTATTCCTTGCAATTGGGAAAAAAGGACAGAATGTCCGTCTTGCCTCAAAACTTACTGGATGGAATATTAAAGTATTTAAAGTATCAGAATACAAAAAAGAATAAATAAAATGAGAGTTTACGAAATAGCAAGAAAATATAAAATTGGAACTAAAGAATTGATAGAAATATTAAAAAATTTAGGAATTGAAGGAAAAAGAACTTTAAGTATTATTACTGAAGAAGAAGTAAAAAAAATTGAAGAATATTTCAAGAAAGAGACAGAAAAAGAAAAAATAGAAAAGAAAAAAGAAGAAAAAAAGATACCACCTTTTCCTGAAAAAAAAGAAGAATCCAAATTTGTTCCAAGGGCTCCTGTTGTAACAATTATGGGGCATGTTGACCATGGAAAAACCACAATACTTGACAAAATAAGAAATAGCAGAATAGCAGAAATGGAAGTAGGACAAATTACACAGAAAATTGGGGCATATAAAGTAAATCTGCCTGAAGGTTCAATTGTTTTTCTTGATACCCCAGGACATGAAGCATTTACAGCAATGAGGGCTATGGGTGCAAAGGTTACAGATATAGTTGTTCTTGTAGTTGCAGCAGATGAGGGAGTAAAACCACAAACAATTGAAGCATTAAATCATGCAAGGTCAGCAAATGTTCCAATAATAGTTGCAATAAATAAAATTGATAAACCAAATGCAAATCCAGAAAAAGTAAAACAACAACTATCAGAATATGGACTTATTCCAGAAGAATGGGGTGGAGATACAATCTATGTTAATGTTTCAGGATTAACAGGTGAAGGAATAAAAGAATTACTTGAAATGATATTATTACTTGGTGAAATTAAGGAATTAAAAGCAAATATAAACTGTAAAGCAGAAGGAACTGTTATAGAATCATATATTGATAAGTTCAGGGGGCCAGTCATCACTATAATTGTTGAAAATGGGATATTAAAAGTTGGAGACCCATTTGTTGTTGGAAATACATATGGTAAAGTGAGAGCAATGATTGATGACTGGGGAAGAAAATTAAATGAAGCAGAACCATCTACTCCTGTTGAAATACTTGGTGCACATGGTATAGCAACTCCTGGAGCAAAATTTAGAGTTGTAAATTCTGAAAAGGAAGCAAAAGAAATTGTTGAAAAAATGGAAATAGAAAAATCAGGAAAATTTTTACCTGTCAAAAGATTGAGTTTACAAGATTTATATAAAGAGATTAAGAAGGGTGAAGTTAAAGAACTTAACATTGTTTTAAAAACTGATTTCTATAATTCAATAGATGCAATTAAAAATATTATAAGTAAAATCCCTCAAAATGAAATAAAAATTGATATAATCCATTCAGGAACAGGACCTATAAACGAATCAGATGTGCTACTTGCATCTGCTTCAAATGGTATTATTCTTGGATTTAAAGTCCCAGTTGAACCCAAAGCAAAAGAACTTGCAAAAAGAGAAAATATTGAAATCAGAACCTATGAAATAATATATGATATTGCTGATGATTTAATAAAAGCAATTGAGGGAATGCTTGAACCGGAACTAAAAGAGGAAATGCTTGGTCAGGCATTGGTTAAAAAAATTTTTAAACTCTCAAAGAATGTTGTTGCAGGATGTCTTGTTGTAAATGGGAAGGTTGTAAAAAATTCAAAGGTAAGGATTATAAGAGAGGGGAAAATAATTTTTGAAGGCGTTCTTTCAAGTTTAAAAAGGTTTAAAGAAAATGTAAATGAGGTAAGTTATAATAATGAATGTGGTATAGGGATTGAAAATTTTAATGATTTTAAAGAAGGTGATATAATTCAATCATATTTATTAGTAGAAGTCCCAAAAAAATTAAAAGGAGTTTAAAATGGAATGTGTTTTCTGCAAAATAATTAATAATGAAATAAAAAGTGAAAAAGTATATGAAGATGAAGATTTAATTGGAATAAGAGATATAAATCCACAGGCCCCTGTTCATATTCTTATAATTCCCAGGAAACATTTTGAGAAACTACATCAAATTGAAGAAATTTCTTTACTTGGTAAAATGATAAAAATTGCTTGTCAAATTGCTGAAAAAGAGGGGATATTAAATTCAGGATATAGAATTGTGATAAATACAAATAGAGAGGCAGGTCAAAGTGTAGACCATGTTCATATTCATCTTTTAGGTGGAAGAATTATGAAATGGCCACCTGGTTAATAAAATGGTAAAAAAAATTTTTCTTGAAAATATTAAAATAGGTGGAAATGAGATGTTTGTTTTTATTGGCGGGCCATGTGTTATTGAAACAGAAGAATTAACTTTTTATATTTGTGAACAATTGAAAAAAATTTGTGAAGAACTTGAAATTCCGTTTATATTTAAGACCTCCTATGATAAGGCAAATAGAACATCTATAAAATCCTATAGAGGCCCAGGCCTTAAAAAGGGAATTGAAATTTTAAAAAAAGTAAAAGATAAATATAGGGTTCCAATAACAACTGATGTCCACTGTGTAAGTCAAATAAAAGAAGTTTCGGAAGTAGTTGATATAATTCAGATACCAGCATTTTTATCAAGACAAACAGACCTTCTCATTGAGGCAGGTAAAACTAATAGAGTTGTCAATGTAAAGAAGGGACAATTTCTTTCCCCATATGAAGTCAAAAATATTATAGAAAAAATAGAATCAACTGGAAATGAAAAAATAATTATTACTGAAAGAGGAACATTTTTTGGTTATAATAATCTTGTTGTTGATTTTAAAAGTTTGCCTATAATGAGAAGTTTTGGATATCCTGTAATATTTGATGCAACTCATAGTGTTCAACAACCAGGAGGGCTTGGGAATGCTTCAGGAGGAAATAGGGAATTTGTTCCATATCTTGCAAAAGCAGCAATTGCATGTGGATGTGATGGTATATTTATGGAAGTCCATACCGAACCTGATAAAGCATTGTCAGATGGTAAAAATATGATTCCACTTTCTAATGTTAAATCTCTTCTGGAAACATTAAAAAAAATTTATTTTGCATTAAAAAATGGATAAAGAAAAAATATTGAATATTGCAAGAAAAATTATTGACATTGAGTGTGAAAATATAAAAAAAATGAAGGATGTTTTAAATGATGACTTTGTTAAAGCAATTGAACTTATTTTAGAGATGAATGGAAAACTTATAATAACAGGAATGGGAAAAAGCGGAATAATTGGAAGGAAGATATCTGCTACAATATCAAGCATAGGAATACCTTCAATTTTTTTACATCCAGGAGAAGCAGTTCATGGAGACCTTGGTATGGTAACAAGCAAGGATATTATGATTGCTATCTCAAATAGTGGAGAGACAGAAGAAATTATAAGAATTATTCCAATTATAAAAAAAATAGGGGCCAAAATTATAACAATAACATCTTCTAAAAATTCCACTTTAGGTTTATATAGCGATGTTACAATTGAAACAGGAGAAATTCAAGAAGCAGATTCCTTTGGAATTATTCCATCTTCAAGCACGACCTGCACTCTTGTTTTAGGGGATGCAATTGCTTTAACTCTTATGGCAATTAAAGGAATACAGAAAGAAGATTTTGCTTTTTATCATCCGGGAGGTTCTCTTGGAAAAAGATTGATGTTAAAGGTAAAGGATTTTATGCAAACAGGAGAAAATATACCAAAAGTCACACTTAATTCTACACTCATTGAAGCAATTAAAGAAATAAATGATAAAAATCTCGGTTTTACTCTCGTTGTTGATGATAATAACATCCTTAAAGGAATTATCACAGATGGAGATTTAAGAAGATATTTATTGAAAAAACCTGATATAACAAAAGGTAGTATAGAAGAATGTATGACAAAAAATCCCAAAACAATAGAAGAAGATAGATTGGCGGTTCAGGCAATAGCAATAATGGAAAAACTTGAAATAACATGTCTTGTAATTGTTGATGAATATAATAGACCAAAAGGAATAATACATTTACACGATTTACTTGGGAAAAAAGATTTTGGAATTGAGTATTAAAATGAGAAAATTTATTCTTTTTGTTTCTTTAGTTATTATTTTGTTTACAGGATGTGGAAAGAAAAAAGAAAATGTATTATCAAATGAAGAAAAATTAACAAAATTTTCATTAAAACAATTTTCAAATAATTATTCACTTACTTTGAAAGGAGAATCGGCTGAAATTTCTGAAAATAAAAATACAAGAATCTCCTCTCCTTCACTCTCTCTTAAAACAAAAACCGAAATAATAGAAATAAAAACAGATAAGGAGGGGAAAGGAGAAATAAAGGTTGAACCAGAAACAAAAAAAATAAAGGAAATAATTATAAGTGGAAAGGTTCTAATTGTTTATAAAGATTTAAATGAAAAAATAACAATGGAAATTACATGTGGTAAAGTGGGTTATATAGAAGAAAGGAAAGAAATGATATTTGAAGAAAAACCTGTTATAAAAAGAGGTAAAAATTTATTCTCTGGCGAAAAAATTATCTATAATATTGAAAATAATACAATTGAAATAAAGGGAAATGTTAATGTTGAAATTTATCCTGAAGAAAAATCTGTTAATTAGTTTAATTTTTCTTTTCTGTTTTCTTGCTTCTGGAAAAGATGGGATATATGTAAAAGTCCTCAATGGAAATTATATAAAGGAAATAGAACTGGAAGAATATGTTGCAGGAGTTGTATCAAAAGAAATGGGAGAAAAATTTCCTATTGAAGCATTAAAAGCACAAGCAGTTGTCTCAAGGACATATTTATTATGGAAAAAAATGAATGGTAATAATATCTATGATATTGAAAATTCAATCTATCATCAGGTATATGGAATATGTAAAAGTAAAAAAATAAAATCTGCTGTTGAACAAACAAAAGGAGAGGTTCTAATAACTCCAGATTTAAAAATAGTTCCTGTCTTTTTTCATGCCTGTTGTGGCGGACAGACAACAAGTCCCTCAGATGTATGGAAAGGCAATTATTCCTTTGAAAACTCTGTAATTGACCCATACTGTGAAAATTCTCTTTATTCATCATGGGAAAAAAAACTTTCTAAAGAATATCTTTCAAGAGTATTTGGAATTCAAATAGAAAAAATAGTTGTAAAGGAGAAAGATAAAACAGGGAGAGTAAAAAATTTGCAAATTATTTCAAAAGATGGTAAAATAAAAAATTTAAATGGTAATGAATTCAGAATAAAATTAAATGAGAATACAAAAATTTTTTTTAATAACCCCTATGTATTACCAAGCACTATGTTTGAAATATTTGAAGAGGGTGATAAATTAGTTTTTAGAGGTAGAGGATATGGTCATGGGGTTGGATTGTGTCAAGAGGGTGCAAAAAAAATGGCTGAAATGGGATTTAATTATATTGAAATTTTAAAATTTTACTTCCCAGAACTTGAACTGGGAAAAATAAATTAAAAAGGAGTTAAAATGAATATAAAATTTCACTCAGAAGTAAAAATAGATAAAAATTTTGAGGATTATATAAAAGAAAAAATTGAAAGGTTTAAAAAATTTATGTTTGATGATGGAAATGTTGAATTTTACATAAAAAAAGATGGTCCATTATTTCTCTCGGAAATTTTTATTCATACAAAAAATTTAAAGATATTTTTAAAAGAAAAGGATAATGACTTAAATAAAAGTGTAGAAATTTTACTTGATAGAGCAAAAGAAAAAATGAGAAAAGTTCATGATAAAACCGTAAATAAATAAAAAAGGAGGGATAAAAATGAAAATAGTAGATTATTTAAAAGAGGACTGTATTATCACTAATCTTAAAAGTAGAGATAAAGAAGGTGTTTTAAGAGAACTTATAAAATTACTTGAGAAAAATGGTTATGTAAAAGATGGAGAAAAAATACTTGAAACAGTTCTTGAAAGGGAGAAACTTGGTTCTACAGGAATTGGTCAGGGGATTGCAATTCCCCATGCTAAAACAGAACAGATAAATGATATTGTTTGTGCTCTGGGAATTTCTCAAAATGGAATTGATTTTGATTCACTTGATGGTGAACCTGTTTATATTGTATTTCTTGTTCTTGCACCAACAAAATCAATAGGACAGCATTTAAAAACACTGGCGAAAATAGCCCGTCTTCTAAAAGATAAAGTTTTTAGAAATGCATTAAGAAATGCAAAATCACCTTCTGAAGCATTAAAAATAATAAAAGAAGATGAAGAAAAATTAAACAGTTTAACTTAAAATGAAAAAATTAAAAGGAATTGGTGCTTCTCCTGGAATAGGTTTTGGAAAAGCCAAAAAGTTGGTTGATGATTTTTTATTATTTACCGAAGAAACAAAAATAGAAAAGGGAGATATTGAAAAAGAGATAAAGAAATTTTATGATGGTATAAGAATCACAGAAGAAGAAATTAATAAAATTAAATCTAATGTTGAAAAAATTGCTGGAAAGGAATATTCCGAAGTTTTTAACTTCTACCTTTCAATACTGAAAGATAAGAATTTAATAGAAAGAGTTGAAAAAATAATAAAAAATGAAAAGGTATCTGCTGAAACTGCTCTAAAAAAATTTATATATTATCTCAATGATGAAAAATCTGGAAAATCTTTATATAAAAATGGTAAAAGAGAAATATTTGATATTTTTACCAAATTGATTTCAAATATCAGAGAAAAGTATACAGGATTTAAAGATGGAAAAAATAAAATTATAGTTGCAAAAGATCTTTCTCCAACACAGACAGTTTCTCTGAATAAAAAATATGTAAATGGTTTTGTAACTTCCATGGGTTCAGCAACATCTCATACAGCAATAATAGCAAAAGCCCTTGAAATTCCTGCAGTAGTTGGCGTGGAGAAAGCCATAGAAGAAATAAATGAGGGAGATGAATTATTGATAGATGGTTATGAAGGAATAGTAATTGTAAATCCAACTTTACTTGAGATAAAGAAAATTAAAAATAAAGAAAAAGAAATTATCCAGAGAAGAAAAAGGATATATATCTTAAGAAAAAAAGAAACCATAACAAAAGATAATAAAAAAATTGAAATTTATGCAAATATTGAATTTCCAGAAGAAATAAACTCTGTTATAAAATATGGGGCAGATGGAATAGGACTATTTAGAACAGAATATCTATATTTGAAAAGAAATGACTTACCAACAGAAGAAGAACAGTTTCTTTCATACAAAAATATAATTGAAAAAATGGGAAATAAACCAATTATAATAAGGACAATAGATGTTGGGGGGGATAAATTTATTTCATCATTCAAAGGGCCTAAAGAATTAAACTCCTATCTGGGATTAAGAGGCATAAGATTTTCCCTTGTTAAAAAAGATATTTTTATAACCCAGATAAGAGCAATTTTAAGAGCAGCATATTTTGGAAATTTAAAGATAATGTTTCCTATGATTACAACAAAAGAAGAAATTTTGGAAACAAAAGAAGTAATAGAATTTGCAAAAAATCAGTTAAAAAAAGAAGGTGTTAAATTTAAAGAAAATATAGAAATAGGAATTATGATAGAAACTCCTTCAGCAGCACTTATTTCAGATGAACTGGCAAAAGAAGTAAATTTCTTTAGTATCGGTTCTAATGACTTAATACAGTATACACTTGCGGCTGATAGGGTAAGTGAAAAACTTTCATATTTATATCTGCCATGTCATCCATCTGTATTAAAACTTATAAAAATGACCATAGATAACGCAAAAAAAAATGGTATAAAAGTTGGAATATGCGGAGAAATGGCATCAAATCCTGAAATAGCATGTTTACTTATTGGTCTTGGTATAGATGAATTAAGTATGGCTCCAATTGCTATTCCAGTAGTTAAAGAAAAAATTATAAGGAATTATTACTGGAAAATGAAAGAAATAACAGAAGAAGCATTAAAACTGAATTCTCATGAAGAAATAATGAATTTACTGAAAAAAAATTTGAATTAAAGGAGAAAAAAATGGGAGAACTTGTAAAAATAATTAAAAAGTATGACAAAAAAGATATGCTTTATTTATTAAAAAATTTTTATTTACACTGCGAAGATGGTTATAATTTTAAAATACCTAAAATAGATGGAAATTTTAATAAAATAGTATTTACAGGAATGGGTGGTTCTGCTATAGCAGGAGATGTTCTTAAAGTTTTGATTAATCAATATTCCAAAATACCTATTTTTGTTATAAGGGATTATACCCTTCCTGAATTTGTAGATTCAAAAACATTAATTATAGTTGAGAGTTATTCAGGAAATACAGAAGAAACGATAAGTACATATAAATCAGGGAAAGAAAAAAATGGAATAATTTTAACTATTTCAAGCAATGGAGAAATTGAAAAATTCTCAATTAATGATAATATTCCATTTATAAAAATACCTTCTGGAATGCCTCCAAGATGTGCTTTTGGATATTTATTTTTTCCAGTTTATAGATTATTTGTTGAATTAAATATTTTACCACCTCTTGAAGAAGAAATTTTTGAAAAAATAAAAAATTGGGTTAATGAATTTTTGCCAGAAAATGAAGATAATGAAGCAATAAAAATTGCAGAAAAATTTTATAAAAAAATACCTATTATTTATTCGGATAATAGATTTTATCCGGGAATTTTAAGATGGAAAACACAGATAGCAGAAAATTCCAAACAATTTGCTTTTATTAATGAATTGCCTGAAATGAACCACAATGAAATTATGTCGTATTATTACCCAGAATTTATTTTAAGAAGAATTGTCGTTCTATTTGTTATTTCAGGAATGGAGAATGATAGAATTAAAAAGAGAATTGAAATAGCATCTAAAATTATTTCCGGGAAAATAAAAGATGTATTGACTTTAAAATTAAAAGGTGATACAATTTTTGAAAAACTTATATATTTAATAATATTCGGTGATTGGGTAAGTTATTATCTTGCAATTTTAAATAAAGTTGACCCAACAGAAATAAGAGAAATTAATATCTTAAAAGAATTACTCGGAAAGGAGGGAAGGTGAAAAACTCTTATCTTTTTACTTCGGAATCAGTTTGTGAAGGACATCCAGATAAAATATGTGACCAGATTTCAGATGCAATACTTGATGAAGTTTTAAAACAGGATAAAAATGGTCGTGTTGCGTGTGAAACACTAACAACAAGAGGATTAATATTTGTTGCAGGTGAAATAACTACAACTGGTTATGTTGATATTCCTGAAGTAGCAAGAAATTTATTAAAAGAAGTTGGATATACTGACCCATCTTATGGATTTCAGTATGAATCTGTTGGAATAATTACTTCTATACAGGAGCAGGCACCTGAAATTAAAGCAGGAGTTGATAAAGGTGGCGCAGGAGACCAAGGGATGATGTTTGGATATGCAACAGATGAAACACCGGAATTGATGCCTTTGCCTATAATTCTTGCACATAAACTTGTAATGCGCCTTGCTGAAATAAGGAAAAAAAATATTGTGAATTATTTAAGACCTGATGGAAAATCGCAGGTAACAGTTCTATATGAAAATGGAAGACCAGTCAAAGTAGAAAGTGTAGTTGTTTCATGCCAACATAATCCAGATGTTTCCCAAAAGAAAATCAGAGAGGATATAATAGAACTTGTAATAAATCAAGTAATCCCAGAAGAATTAAGAAGTAAAAATATGAAAATTTTTGTAAACCCAACAGGAAGTTTTATTATTGGTGGTCCTATGGCAGATACAGGTGTTACAGGAAGAAAAATTATAGTTGATACATATGGAGGAGTGGGAAGTCATGGAGGAGGTTGTTTTTCAGGAAAAGACCCTACAAAAGTTGATAGGTCTGGTTCATATATAGCAAGATATCTTGCAAAAAATATTGTTGCTTCAGGTATTGCCAAAAAATGCGAAATTCAGATTGCATATGTTATTGGACAGAAAGAACCTGTCTCTTTAATGGTGAATACAAATGGAACAGGAATTATCCCTGACAGTGAAATCGTAAAAATAATAAAGGAAAATTTTGACCTTTCACCAAGAAGTATAATAGAAAAACTTGACCTTTTAAGACCAATCTATAGGAAAACCGCATGTTATGGTCATTTTGGAAGGAATGATGAGGATTTTACATGGGAAAAAACAGATGCAAAGGAAATATTTATAAAAAATATAAAATAAATGGAATATTCAATAAAAGATATAAATCTTTATAAAGAAGGTGAAAAAAAGGTTTTTTGGGCACTCCAGCATATGCCTGTTTTAAAAAAATTAAGAGAAGAATATTCAAAGAATAAAATTCTTTCTGGGTATAAAATAGGTGCCTGTTTACACATAACATCTGAAACTGCAAATTTGGTCTTAAATTTTAAAGAAGCAGGTGCTGAAGTTTATCTTTGTGCTTCAAATCCTTTAAGTACACAGGATGAAGTTGCTGCATATCTTGTAAAAAAAGGTATATCTGTTTTTGGAAAGAGGGGAGAAACCACTAAAGAATATAATAAAAATATTGAAGAAGTTGCAAAAAAAATGGTTAATTTTATAATTGATGATGGTGGAGACCTTATAACTTATCTTCATCAAAATGAGAAATACAGGAAAAATATTATCGGAGCAACAGAAGAAACAACAACAGGTGTAATCCGACTCAAAAATTTATACAGACAGAAACTTCTAAAATTCCCTGTAATTGCAGTTAATAATGCAAAAACAAAATATTTATTTGATAATAGATATGGAACAGGCCAGTCAACAATTGATGGTTTATTGAGAGCAACTAATATTTTAATAGCAGGAAAAAATGTTGTTATATGTGGTTATGGGTGGTGTGGAAAAGGGATTGCTCAAAGATTTAAAGGCATGGGAGGAAAAGTGATAATTGTTGAAGTTGACCCAATTAAAGCACTTGAAGCGGTTATGGATGGATTTTTAGTAATGACAATAAAAGAAGCAAGCAAAATAGGAGATATTTTTATAACTGCAACAGGGAATACTTCTGTAATAACAATGAAAGAAATAAATAACATGAAAGATGGAGTTGTTTTAGGGAATTCTGGACATTTTAACGTTGAAATAAGAATGGACGAAATAAATAAAAATACAAAAAGAAAAAGAAAAATAAGAGATGGACTTGAGGAATATACTTTAAAAAATGGAAAAATAATATACGTTCTTGGGGAAGGAAGATTATTGAATCTCGCTTGTGCAGAAGGCCATCCACCAGAAGTAATGGATATGAGTTTTTCAAATCAATTCCTTTCAATAAAATATTTAAAGGATAATCCGAATATAGAAATAAATGTTTATGATGTTCCTGAAGAAATTGATAAAACTGTTGCAATATATAAACTTGAAACAATGAATATAAGAATTGATAATTTAAAAGAAGAACAGAAAAAATATCTATCTATGTGGGATTTAGGCACTAAATGAGAAATTCTCTTGCCATTGGTATCACCGGTATTTTAGGGTCTGGTAAAACAACAGTTGCAAAAATACTTAAAAAAATGGGATTTAAAGTTGTTTCCTGTGATGAAATTGTTCACAAATTATTAGACAAAAAAAATATAATAAAAAAATTTGGAGAAATACTTGGAAATGAAGTTATCAAAAATAATAAAATAGACAAAGAAAAAGTAAGGGAAATAATCTTTAATAATTCAGAAAAAAAGAAAGAAATAGAAAATATACTGCATCCAGAGGTTTTTAAAAAAATAAAAAAAGAAATTATTGACACAAAGAAAAAAGGAGGTATAATATTTATTGAAATCCCCTTACTATTTGAAACAAAAAGCGAAAAACTTTTTGATAAAATCATGGTGGTTAGTGCTTCCAAAAAAGAAATTAAAAAGAGATTGAAAAATAAATACTCTGAAAGAGAGATTGAAAATATATGGAAAAACCAGTTATCTCTTTCCTACAAAAAGAAAAAAGCAGATTATATTGTAAATAATTCAGGTTCAATTATAAAAACAGAAAAAAATGTAAAGAAAATAGTTAATAGATTATTAAAAGAAATTCAAAATTAATTAAAAAGGAGCCAAAATGGATGAAATTAATGTTTCTGCATTAATGAAGATGAGTGTTTCAAAATTACAGAAATTAGCAAAAGAAATGGAAGTAAATGGAATAAGTGGGTTAAGAAAAGAAGAACTTATTTATAAAATAATGGAGGCACAAGCCAAAAAAAATGGACTTCTATTTGGTGAAGGTGTTCTTGAAGTTCTTCCGGATGGTTTTGGATTTTTAAGGTCACCCCATTATAATTATTTACCGGGCCCAGATGATATATATGTTTCTCCTTCTCAAATTAAAAAATTTGGACTTAAAACAGGAGATACTGTTTCAGGACAGATAAGACCTCCAAAAGAAAATGAAAAATATTTTGCTCTTTTAAAAGTGGAAATGGTAAATGGAGAACCACCTGAAAATATTGCCACAAGAGTCCCATTTGAAGAATTAACACCTATACATCCTAATGAAAGATTTATACTTGAAACAACACCAGATGAAATAACAACAAGAGTAATTGATTTGATTGCACCAATAGGTAAGGGACAAAGAGGTTTAATTGTTTCTCCACCAAGAGCAGGTAAAACTGTTATTTTACAGAAAATAGCAAATGCAATTGCAACAAATAATCCTGAAGTTTATCTTATAGTTTTACTTGTTGCTGAAAGACCTGAAGAAGTCACAGAAATGAGAAGAATGGTTAAAGGAGAAGTTATAAGTGCAACATTTGACGAATCTCCCGAAAGGCATACTCAAGTTGCTGAAATTGCACTTGAAAAAGCAAAACGTCTTGTTGAACACAAAAAAGATGTTGTTATATTACTTGATAGTATTACACGACTTGCAAGAGCATATAATGTTCTTGTCCCTCATAGTGGGAAAATAATGACAGGAGGGCTTGAATCAACTGCACTTGACAAACCAAAAAGATTTTTTGGAGCAGCAAGAAATATAGAAGAAGGAGGAAGTTTAACAATAATAGGGACTGCTTTAATTGATACTGGAAGTAAAATGGATGAGGTAATATTTGAAGAATTTAAGGGGACAGGTAATATGGAAATAAATCTTGATAGAAAACTTGCTGATAGAAGAATTTTCCCTGCAATAGACATAAACAGGTCAGGAACAAGAAGAGAGGAACTTCTAATCAATCCAGAAGAACTTCAGTTGATATGGTTATTAAGAAAAATACTTGCTCCTTTAAATCCTATTGAAGCAATGGAATTACTCATAAACAAAATAAAAACTACAAAATCAAATATTGAATTGTTATTAAGTTTAAAAGCACAGGCAAAAGAATATTCAAATCTTTAAAATCAAACTATCATACAGAAAAACTTCCATCTAAAAGAAAAATGCAATTCGGGGCGTCCGGATTTGAACCGGAGACCTTCCGCTCCCGAAGCGGACACTCTTAACCTGGCTGAGCTACGCCCCGTTTTATCTCAAGATAGAATAAATACTTTTAATATTGCGGCCAGCCCGACTTGAACGGGCAACTTTCGGGTCCGCAACCCGATGTTCTATCCAGTTGAACTATGGCCGCTTATTAAAATTATACCTTTCTTTTAAAAAAGTCATTACCGTAAATGTCAATGCCAACTATTGCCGGAAAATCTTTTATACAAAGTTGGTAAATTGCCTCAGGACCAAGTTCTTCAAAACATAAAACTTTAATTTCTTTAACAAACTGACTTAAGTATGCACCACAACCACCATATGTAATAAAATAAACAACTTTATATTCCTTAAATAGATTAACTATTTCATCACTTCTTTCTCCTTTGCCCATAGTTGCTTTTAAACCAAATTTTAAAAGAGGTATTGTTAATCTGTCCATCCTTTTGCTTGTTGTCGGACCTATTGAACCAACTATTTTACCTTCTGGTGTAGGAGATGGACCTGTATAATAAATCAAGGCACCTTTTAAATCAACTGGCAATTTTTCTTCTTTTCCAATAATCTCAACAAGTTTTTTATGTGCATGGTCTCTTGCAGTCAAAATTTTTCCACTTATCAATACTTCATCACCAACTTTCAATTTTCTAATATCTTCTTCATTCTTTAAAGGAAAAATTATTTTTTTCATATTTCAAAACTCCCGATTCTATGAGCCCAGCAACAAATATTAACACTAACAGGTAAACCTGCTATATGAGTTGGAAATGTTAAAATTTTAAGATCAAGAACAGTAATATCACCTCCAAATCCACCGGGTCCAATTTTTAAATCATTTATTCTTTTTATTATCTTATCTTCCCATTCTCTATACTTTGTATTTTCGCCTATTTTTGTAAGAGCATATTTTGACAAAATTGCAGATTTTTCAAAAGAACCACCAATACCAACTCCAACAAATATAGGTGGGCATGGCAAACTTCCAGCATTTTTAACTGTTTCAATTATAAATTCCTCTATACCCTCTTTTCCTTCTGATGGATTTAACATCTTTGTCCTGCTTACATTCTCTGAACCAAAACCTTTTGAAATTATTGTAATTTTAAATTTATCTCCCTCTGATAAAAGATAATGAATAACCCCGGGCGTATTTGTTTTAGTATTTACTCTCTCTATCGGACTTACAACCGAACTTCTCAAATATCCCTTTTTACTCCCATTTTCTATTCCTTTATTAATTATTTCGTCAAGATTTCTATAATTGCCAGGTTCAATTCTGACATTAATACCAATTTCCACAAAAACAATTGTTAGTCCTGTATCCTGACATATTGGAATTTTATTTTCTTTAGCAACTTTAATATTTTCAAGAATAATTTTAAGATAGTTTTTTGAATATTTTTCTTTTTCTTTGAAATATGCCTCCTTAATCTTATTTACTACTTCTTCAGGCAATTGATAATTAATTTCTACTATTTTTTCTGCAATCTTTTCAATAATCTTTTCTGAATATATACTTTTCATTTTCCCACCATATAAAATCAAAACTTGTGTGATAATAAATGGTCAAATTACATAAAAAATTAATCTTTTCACAATCACTCTTTTTAATTTTTAGGACCTCTATATCTTTTAAGTTGACTTTTTTTATAAACTTCATAATTGAATTTATTTTACACGATATTTTAACACAATCAAATTCTTTTTGACCGCATTTTTTACAAAGAACCCCTCCAATTCTGGGACTGAAAAATAATATTTTCTTATTCTTATCGCACTTACTACATTTATCTGTTTTAATACCATAACCGAGAATTTCAATGAATTTAATTTTAAATCCTAAAAAAATCAACCATGGTTTCCTTGTATATTTTAAAACTTCTTTTGTTATAAAAATTAAAGAAAAAATATTCTCATCAATCTGATTTTCTGGAACAAAAAGGTCTATAAGTTTTAGAATCCATAAAAACACCCGTAATTCACTTTTTTTTTCAATATTTAAAAAATCAATTAAAGATGGCGAACTAAAAAGATTTAAACCAGTTTTTCTTTTATAAACAAAAATATTAATATAGGAACCTTCTGAAAATGTTAAGGGTGAGATTTTACTTTTTGGGCTCCTTACCCCTTTTAAAACACCTTTAATTTTCCCAAGTTCTTTTGTAAATAAAGTTAAAATTACGCTTGTTTCTCTGAAATCAATTCTTTTTAAAACAAAAGCATCAGTTTTTATCGGAGGCATTTGAAGGAGTAAAAATTCCCATTGACACAACAAGTTTTATGGCATCTTCAACAGGTATATTTAAAATTTCTATCTTATCCTTTGGTAATATTAAAACAATTCCAGTGCTTATATTCGGAACTGTTGGAATGAATACACAAAAATATTCACCAAATTCTCCTGTAATAAAACCAATGGTATAACCATCCTGAAATTTGATTTTAACAACTCCTTTAAATATATTTTCCTTCCTTTCTGTTATTTTCAAAACAATACTCTTAACGAATTTAAATACTCTGTTTAAAAGTGGAATATTTTCAAATAAATCTTCAATAAAATTTAAAATTTTCTTTCCTAAAAAATTATTGGCAAGAAAACCGATAAAAAGAATGAGAAGAATCAAAGATAAAAAACCAATTCCAGGAGTATATATATTTGGGAAAAATTTTTTAAAAAAATTTCCAAGTATACTTTCAAGAAAAACAAAAATTTTAAAAAGAACCCATATTGAAATTGATATTGGAACTATAAAAATTATCCCTGAAATAAAATGCTTCCTTAATGTTTTCATATTATTTCTTCCAAAAAATCTGAAAAAGGAAAAATGTCACAATTATACCTATTACTCCTCCAACAATCACTTCTTCAATTCTGTGTATTTTTTTCGCTATTCTACTCTGAGCAACCCATACGGAAAGCAATAAAACAAGAAAGGATATCACAGGATAATCTTTAAAAGTTAAAATTGATATTGCTGTCCATATACTGAAAGCAATTCCTGTATGAATACTTGGCATACCTCCAGCAAGGGTAATCTTTTTTTCTTTTATAAATTTTAAAATTAATGTAAGAAAAGAAACAATAACCAAAATGAAAAATGTAAAATACCATGGAGAATTTGCAATATTTACGAATATATTTCTGAATTCAGGGGGAAAATATTTTATAAAAATTAAATACCCTGATATAAAAGCAAATATTGAGGACACAAGAACTGAAGCAGCACCTATATCTTTAACTATTTTAACAAACTCATTTTCTTTTTCATCTACATGTTCAGAGATTATTTCAAGTCCTGTATTAATTATTTCACAAATCATAACAAGTGATATAAAAACAAGAATTATTAAAACTTCTGTAAAAGGGATATGATAAAAAAGAGAAAAAAGTATTACAAGAAATCCAATAACTGTATGAATTTTAAAATTTCTTTCCTTTTTTAAAACATAAAAAAGACCATTAAAAGCACAATTAAAACTTTCAAGTAATGTATAATTTTTCTTTTTTTCCATTTTTTACAATTTTGCAAAAAATCTCATCCTGTTTTTTAAACATTTTCTCTCTGTCTTTTTCTGAATAGTCCTCATAACCATTTAAATGCAAAATACCATGAATTAAAACATAAAGAATCTCTTCATTTAGTGTGTTTGAATAATTTTTTGCATTCTTTTTACATTCTTCAACAGAAATAATTATTTCTCCTGAACCATCTGGATATTTAAATGATAAAACATCAGTGGAAGTATTTTTGTTAAGAAAAATTTTATTAAGTTTTTTTATTGTTTTATTATCAACTAAATAAACAAAAATTTTTTTTAGAGATGTTTCTACGATTTTTTCCAAAATCCCAATTTTCTCTTTCAAAAATTCTTCATCTACTCTAATCTTTTTCTGTCTTTGATAAATTTCTATCTTTACTCTTTTTTTCATAATATTTTTCATATGCATTTATTATTTTCTTTACAAGTTTATGCCTAACAACATCTCTATTAGTGAAATATATAAATTTTACACCTCGTATTTTTGAAAGAACTTTCTGTATTTCAACAAGACCAGATGTTTCAGAAGATAAAGGATGGTCTATCTGTGTAATATCTCCTGTTATAACTATTTTTGAATCAATCCCAAGTCGTGTTAAAAACATTTTCATCTGACCAAAAGAGGTATTTTGTGCCTCATCAAGGATTATAAAAGCATTACTTAATGTTCTACCCCTCATATATGCAAGTGGAACAACTTCTATTATTTTTCTTTCCTGCCATCTCCTTAACTCTTCATATTTTAATAAATCAAATAAGGAGTCATAAATTGGTTGTAAATATGGTTTTATTTTTTCTTCAAGGTCCCCTGGCAAAAATCCAAGCCTTTCTCCTGCTTCAAGGGCTGGCCTTGTTAAAATCAATCTCTGAAATTTTCCCTTTTTTATTGCTTCAATTCCACAGGCAACTGCAAGATATGTTTTACCTGTTCCGGCAGGACCAATCCCAACGACAAGGTCATACTTCCTAATTGCATTGACATATTCTCTTTGCTTTGGTGTTTTTGGAATTACAATTTCCTTTTTTGAATTTATTAAAATACCTTCTTTTTCCTTTGATTCTTTTATAGATTTTTCGTCTTTTTTTTCTTCCTTCTCTTCTTTCTGAAGTAACATTAAAATATCCTCTTTTGTTATTGATTTCTTTTTTCCCTTATATTTTAAAATTTCATATAAAAGAGTGAGTGCTTTTTCAACTTTTTCACTTTCACCTTTTAATGTCAATAGATTACCTCTTGCAAAAATTTCAATACCAAAAAGATTTTCAATAAACTCAAGATTTTCATCTTTAATACCATATAATATCAGGGCTTCCTCATTTGAAATTTCTATCTGTCTTTTAATAATCATTTTATGGAATGAATATTTTAGTTCCAGGCCTTAAAAGATTTGGATTTTTAATAATATTTTTATTCGCTTTATAAATAACTTCCCATTTTGAAGGGTCGTTATAAAATTTATAAGCAATTTTTTTAAGTGTGTCTCCTTTTTTCACTACATAATACTTTGCCCCCTTAGGTTCTTCTAAAATTATTGGTTCTTCCTCTTTTTTTATTTCAATTGTAGACCTTAATCTATTTATTTCTGCTATTGTTTGATTTGCAACCGCTATTGACCTTTCACTTGATTCTTTAGCAACCCTTATTGCTTCCTCTGTTCTTTTATCTGCATAATTCATTGCTTCAGCAGATTTTTCATTTGCTGTTTTTATTGCTTCATTTGCCTTATCTATTGCTTTCTTAACCTCATTTTCTACAAATTTCTTGTTTTCATTAACTGCTTCTATTGCCTCATTTATCTTTTTAACTGCTTCCTCTGAATTTGCATTTGCCTGTTTACTTGTATTCAATGACTCAATTGCTAATTTTTCTGCATTTTTACTTATTTCAAGTGATGTTTCTGCAATTGAAATCGCTTGATTTAACTTCATATTAATAATTTCTTCAAAAGATTTTTGAGGTTCTTTTTTTACCTGTAAAGTTGAACATCCTGATAAAAGTAAAATCAAAATAAAAAATATCTTTCCCTTTTTCATATCTCCTCCATTTTTAAAAAATATAACATCATTTCTCAAAAATGTCAATCTTTATTCTGTTTTCCCTCAATAGTTTTTCTTCAACTATATTAGGTGCATCTGTTAAAAGACATACTCCTTTTTGTGTTTTTGGAAAAGCAATTGTTTCCCTTATACTTTCTTCACCAAGCAAAAGCATCAATAATCTATCAACCCCTATAGCAATCCCTCCATGTGGAGGAGCTCCAAATTCAAGTGCTTCAAGTAAAAATCCAAATCTTTCTTTATAAATATCTTCTTCCAACCCAATAATTTTGAAAATTTTTTCCTGTAATTCTCTTTTATGTATTCTTATACTCCCACCTCCTATTTCAATCCCATTTAAAACAATATCATATGCTCTTGACTTCACTCTTAATGGTTCTTTTTCCAAAAATTCAATATCTTCAATCCTTGGAGATGTAAAAGGATGATGAACTGACTGAATTCTTTTTTCTTCCTCATTATATTCAAATAAAGGGAAATTATAAACCCATACAAATGAGAGTCCTTTTTTATTTTCAATTATTTTTTCTTTTATATTATCAATTAAACTTTTCAATGTCTGATTTACCCAATTTTTATCACCACCAATAAAAAATAAAATTTCATTAGATTTATGGGAGGAAAATTCCCTTATTTTTTTTATTATTTCTTCCGTAAGATATTTTTTAAATGGACTCTGAATCTCATTATTTTTAAATCTTATCCATCCAATTCCATTTCCACCTGAATTTTTAACAAATTCATTATAATTTTCAATATCTTTTAAACTTATTTTCTCACCATCATTTATAAAAAAACCTTTAATAAAACCACCTTTTTCAATTATTTCCTTTAATATCTTTATTTCACTATTTCTAAAAATATCTGTTAAATCAAAAAATTCTACTTTTATTCTCATATCAGGAGCATCTGTCCCATATTTTTCAATTGCATAATCATATTCAATCCTTTTAAAAGGAATTTCAATTTCTATACCAAATGTTTTTTCTATTGAATATTTTAAGAGTTTTTCCACCAGTTCAATTATATCGTTTTCCTCAATAAAAGACATTTCTATATCTATTTGAGTAAATTCTGGTTGTCTATCGGCTCTTAAATCCTCATCCCTAAAGCATTTTGCAATCTGAAAATATCTATCAAAACCACCTATCATTAAAATCTGTTTAAATAACTGTGGTGATTGGGGTAGTGCATAAAATTTTCCGGGATTTAATCTTGAAGGAACTATAAAATCCCTTGCTCCTTCTGGAGTGCTTTTTGTTAAAATTGGTGTTTCAATTTCTACAAAATTTTGATTTTTTAAAAATTCTCTTATATGAAATATAAATTCTGACCTTTTAATTAAATTTCTCTGTAAATCCTCCCTTCTTAAATCAATGTATCTATATTTCAATCTCAAACTTTCATTAATTTCGCTTTTATCTATTTCAAATGGCAAATTTTTACATTCATTTAATATTTTAAAAGATACAAGTTTAACTTCAATTTCTCCTGTGCTTATTTTCTTATTTACTGTTTCTTTAGGCCTCTTAACAACAATTCCTTCTACTAAAATGACATATTCATTCTTTATTCCTTTTATTTCTTCCCATAAAATCTCTCCTACTTCTTCAAGAGAACAAACAATCTGAGTAATACCATACCTGTCTCTTAAATCAATAAATTTTAGATTTCCATGGTCCCTTATTGAATGAACCCAACCACACAAAATTACTTTTTCACCAACATTTTTTATATTTAACTCTCCACAAGTATGTGTTCTTAACATTTTAATTTCTCCTTTATCTTTTCTATTATTTCCTCTTCTTTTATTTTCTCCTGAATTCCTCTTTCCATATCTTTTAAAATAATAACTCCTTTCTCTATTTCATTTTCTCCTAAAATTATACACCATTTTCTTCTTTTTTTTGAAGCAATTCTAAGATAATCGCTTAATTTTCTATCCTCATAATCTGTTTCAAAATTTATTTTCTCATTTATAAATTTTTTTATAATCTCAATCCCTTTTATTTTTGCTTTTTCTCCAAGCAAAATTAAATATATTACTTTTTCATTTCTACCATCATCCTTAACCAAAGGAATTATTCTATCAAGTCCAACAGCAAATCCCACAGCAGGAATATCAGGACCTCCCATATCATTAACAAGATTATCATATCTTCCTCCACCTGCGATTGCAATATCTTCTTTTTCACTAATTACTTCAAAGACTGTTTTTGTATAATAATCAAGACCTCTTACAAGAGAACCAGTGATTCTGTAGTTTATATTATTTCTATTTAAAAAATCAACAAGAACTTTAAAATGAAATCTGCACTCTTCACAAAGATAATCAATTATGAGAGGAAGATTTTTTAAAGATAATCTACAATTTTCATTTTTACAATCAAAAACTCTTAAAGGATTTTTTTCTATTCTTATTTTACAATCACTGCATAAAGAATCTGAAATTTTCATAAGTTGATTTTTTAATTCAGAAATATATGAAACTTTACAATTTTTACAACCGAGTGAGTTGATTAAAAAAGTGGTGCCAGAAATTTCAAGTTTTTTAAGTGTCTCATTCAATAATAAAATAACTTCTCCGTCAAAATATGGATTTTTCCCACCAAAAACTTCAACACCGAACTGATAGAACTCTCTGTATCTCCCTTTTTGTGGTCTATCATATCTAAACATTGGTCCACAATAATAAAACCTTGAAATCTTTTCCCTATTATAAATCTGATTTTCTATATATGCTCTGACAACTGATGCAGTTCCTTCTGGTCTTAAGGCAATTTCCCTCCCCTTTTTGTCTTTAAATTCATACATCTCTTTCATTACTATATCTGTTGAAGAACCAATCCCCCTTACAAACAAATTTTTATACTCAAGTATAGGAACCCTTATTTCTCTATAACCAAATAATTCACACATTTCAATAAAAATTTTTTCAATTTTCTGCCACTTCCAAACCTCTTCAGGTAAAATATCTCTCATTCCTCTTAATTTAATAAAAATTTCCATCTTGAATTCCTTTTTATTCTTTATAAATTTACCATTAATTTAAAAAATTGACAAAGATATTTTTTCTTTGTATAATTATTAAAACCTAAAAGGAGGAGAAAGAAATGCTTGAAAGTGAAGTTAAAAAAGAAATAATTGCAAAATTTAGTAGACATCAAAAAGATACTGGTTCGCCAGAGGTTCAGATTGCTTTGCTTACAAAAAGAATAGAAGCATTAACAGAACATTTTAAAAAACATAAAAAAGATTTTAATTCAAGAAGAGGTTTTTTAAAATTAATAGGAAGAAGAAAAAAACTTTTGAGGTATTTACAGGAAACTGACCCTGAAAAATATCAAAAAGTAATAAATGAGTTAAATCTCAGAAAATGAAAAAAGTTGTAATCAATTCTGGAGAAAAAAACATAGAAATTGAAATAAATTCTGTTGCCAAACAGAGTAATGGTTCTTCTCTTGTTAGATGTGGTGATACAATTGTTCTTGTTACTGCTGTTTGTAGTGAAGAAGAAAAAGAAGGAATTGATTTCTTTCCATTAACTTGTGATTATAGAGAACAAACTTCTGCTGCTGGAAAAATTCCAGGAGGTTTTTTTAAGAGAGAAGGTAAACCATCAGAAAGAGAAGTCCTTGTAAGTAGATTAATAGATAGGTCAATAAGACCAATTTTCCCAAATTTTTTTAAAAAAGAGGTTCAAATAATTTCTCTTGTTCTCTCGGCTGACCAAGAAAATGAACCTGATATACTTTCTGTAATTGGTGCTTCTACTGCTTTGCTCTCTTCTCCCATTCCTTTTTCTATTCCAGTTGGATGTGTAAGAATAGTTAAGAAAAATGATAAATTTTTGATTAATCCGCCTCTTTCTGAATTTAATGAAAACGATATGAATCTGATAATTTCTGCTACTGAAAATTCAATTTTAATGCTTGAAGGGATGGCAAAGGAAATCTCTGAAAATGATTTTCTTAATGCAATTGAAATTGGATGGAATGAAATTAAAAAAATGATAAACATTTTAAAAGATATTACAAATCCTGATAAAGAAAAGATTGAACCGGTGATGAAAGAAGAATATTGTAAACTTGTATCTGCTTATATAGAAGAAAACTTAAAAGATGTTTGGAAATATCCTGAAAAAAAGAAAAGAAAGGAATTTTACAAAAATTTAAAAGAAAAATTTTTATCCCAGTTTGAGGAAGAAAAGAAGAAAGAAATTGAAAGTGTTTATGAATATGTTTTTGAAAATAAGATAAGAAATTTAATTTTGAATTCACAAAAAAGACTTGATGGAAGGGATTATAAGGAAATAAGGCCAGTTGAATGTAAAATTGGTTTACTTCCAAGAACACATGGTTCTGCCTTATTCACAAGAGGACAAACACAATGCCTTGCCTCTGTAACACTTGGAACTACAATGGACCAACAAATTATAGATGGACTTTATGAAGAAACAACAAAAAGATTTATGGTTCATTATAATTTTCCACCTTTTTCTGTTGGAGAAGTATCACCTTTAAAAGCACCCACAAGAAGAGAAATAGGTCATGGAAATCTTGCTGAAAGGTCATTATTACCACTTATACCCTCTGAAAATCAATTTCCTTACACAATAAGAATTGTAGCAAATATACTTGAATCAAATGGTTCTTCTTCAATGGCAACTGTTTGTGCTGGAAGTTTATCTTTAATGGATGCAGGTGTTCCAATTCAAAAGCATGTTGGTGGGGTTTCTGTTGGATTAATTAAGGAGGGTGAAAAATATGTTATTCTGACAGATATAGCAGGGGAAGAAGACCATTATGGAGATATGGATTTAAAAATTGCTGGAACAAAAAATGGAATTACTGGTTTTCAAATGGATGTTAAAATAACAGACCTTACATTTGAAATATTAAGTAAGGCAGTCCACCAATCAAAGGAAGCAAGAGAAATAATACTTGATAAAATGTATCAGACAATTTCATCGCCAAAACCTGATATTTCACCTTATGCTCCAAAAATTTTAACAATAAATATAAATCCTGATAAAGTTGGTCTTGTTATAGGAACTGGAGGAAAAACAATAAAGAAAATCATAGATGAGACAGGTGTGAAAATTGATATCCTTGAAGAAGGAGAAATAAGAATATATTCAGATAATATTGAGGCATGTAAAAAGGCAGCGGAGGAAATAAAGAAAATTGCTGAAGAACCAGAAGTTGGACAGATTTATGAAGGAGTTGTGACGAAAATTTTTCCTTTTGGTGCTGTTGTTAGATTTTTACCATCTCAGGAAGGTCTTGTTCATATTTCTGAACTTGCTCCTTTCAGAGTAAAAAGAGTTGAAGATATAGTAAAGGTAGGCTCTCCTATAAAAGTTAAAGTTATTGGTATAGATAACCAGGGGAAAGTTCTTTTAAGCAGAAAACAGGCAATAGAAAATGAAGAAAAAGGAGAAGAAAATGGGAAAAGCAATAAAAATAACAAAGGAAATAAGTTCATTTAATAGAAGCCCTGTGATAGGGGTATTTGCACCATGTGACCCAAGAATAGATGAGCAATCAAGACAGAGAGTTAGAAATATAATTGAAATGACAGCAAATATAATAGCAGAAAATGTTAAATTACCTGATAGTTCATACTGCAAAGTTGTTTACAGTGATGTATTAATTGATGGAGAAAAACAGGCAGATATAGTTGCGAGACAGTTTGAAGAGGAAAAGGTAAATATTCTTGTTGGTGTTCCAGATACATGGGCATTCCCTCAATTAACTTTAATTTCATTTCTACAGCAGTTCCCCTCTGATACACCAATAAATTTAACAAGTGGAAATAGTGGACCAAAACCAGGGGTTGTTTATACCCATGCATGCAGTGGAGCAATCTCTCAATACGGTAAATTAATTCATATAATTGTAGGAAACTGGCCTGATACAGGTTTAAATCCTGTTATGAGCGAAAATACTGCAAAACAATTAATTGACTGGTGTTATGCTGCAATAACATATATGGGATTGAAAGGAAGGAGGGTTGTGGTTTTTGGTCATGATTCAATGGGAATGGAAACAGCACTTGCACATATAATACCAACAAGGAAAATTTTTGGTATAGAAATTACACGACTTGATATGAAACTTGTTGCAGATATGTTGAATAAAGAAGCATATGATAAAAATGAATTGAAGGAATTGAGAGCATTTCTTGAAAAATATTCTGGTGGAATTGAAATAAGGAATGATGAAGATAGTGAAAGGTTTAACAAAGAACTCGCAATGTATTTAATAATAAGGGATATAATAAAGGAATTAAATGGAGTTGGTGGAGGATTTATGAGTCAACTTGAATGGGGTTCTGATAAAAGAGGAATACCTTTACCTGTTGCTGACATTATGGAATCTCTATTTAATTCTACATTTGACCATAATGGAAAAAAACCACCTTTACCTTTTGCAACAGAAGCAGATGTTCAGGGACTTTTAACAATGTTATTTTTTACATATCTATCAGGAGGTGCTCCACCATTATTTATGGATTTCAGAAAAGTTTGGGAAGCATGGGAAATAAAAGAACTTGCTGAAAAAATTGGAGTAAAAATAAAAGGTGATGAGGTATGGGCAATTAAAGGATTTGTTGATGGAGATAATTCAGGAAGTGCTTCTTTTGACTGGGCTGGTTATCCAGGGGAGGAGATAGAAAAAGTTATGAAAAGAATAAAATTCCCTCTTGCTGATGAATTTTATTTCCCTGGTCTTGGCAATTCAGTTACATTTGTATCACCTGGTGGAATAAAAGGAATTGCAGGTCGTCTTGCATATAGTTGGTTAAATAATATATTTTCACTTGTCTGGGATGAAGCGGAAACCGTTGAATTACCTGAAAAACTTGCAGAGGCAGTATGCAAAACATCAACATATACCTGGCCACATACATTTGTTGTTCCAAAATATGCATCAATGCTTGAATATAAACAATATGCTCCAGCAAATCATTTTCATATGGTCTGGGATTTACCTGTTGCACGACTTGAATACTGGATGGATATGGCAAATGTTTTATCAGTTACTCCATGGCAGAATAGACCTGAATTTATTGAGGGAGTAGATAGACCTTTGCCTTTGCTCTATCTTATAAATGGTGGAGAAAAAGAAACAAAACTTAAAATTGCATCAAAGTTTTAAATTGTTTTTCCAAAACATATTACTTCATATTCGTATAAATCAGGTAATGTAAGAGTTGTAAAATTTCTGTGCTTTTCGGTCTTGATTTTTTTGTTTAAAAAAATTGCTTTTGCAGATTTAAACTTGAAAAAGACATCAATTCTTAAATTTTCAATTTTTTTAATATATGTTATTGGTCTTTTTAGCCCTGTTGTTAAATTTATAAGATGGAGATAAATTTCATTATTTTTTTTCCTTAAAATCGCTTCAACCCATTCTTCTTCTATCTCTATTAATTTTTTTGAAAATTTCTCACATATATTTTTGATTAGTAATCTGTATTCAGGAAATCTGTATTTATAATATGTGCCTCCAAAATTTCCCGCTATATATATTGAATTGCCTTTTCCATATTTATTTAAAATAAGAAATGGTAAATTTGAAACTTCTGGAATTCCATCATAACATCCTTTCAATTTTTCATAAAAATATATAAAAGAACTTCCTTCCTTGATTTTTGTTTCAATTCCATATTCAGTTGATGGTAAAAATTTCTTTGTAATTCCTTTCAATAAATTTTTTTGTTTTGCAGGATATATATAATCCCACATATCAAGAACAAATATTCTTCCATTAAAATTAATCCCAAATACATCTGAAAGTTGAAATTCATCTAATTTTTTACCTTCTCCATCATATAAAGATGTCTCTAAAGAACTTATTAAATTTCCTCCATTTTTAACAAAATTTTTTATATATTCAATCTTTTCTTCTGGTAAACATGAAACATTTGGAAGTATTAAAATCTCATATTTTGATAAATCATTTAAATTCTCTTCATCAATAACATCAAATTGTATTTTATTCCTTACAAGAATTTCATAAAAACCACAAAATTCTTCATATATATCTCCAATTTTCTGTGCCTTTATTTCTTTTGTAAAATCAGTTAATGGAACAGTTGAACCTCTATAAAAATTTGAAGAAATTGATGGATATAAAAGTGCGACATTTGATAATGATTCTGTTTTTACAAAAATATCCTCTCTCTTTTTAATTTTTTCATTAATTTCTCTTATTCCACCAATTACACTTTTTTCTTTTACATCTTCTGGAAATATAGCCATCCAGACATTTGCACCATTTGAAATTGTCTCATACATCAATATTTTAACTTCTTTATCCGGAAGAAGATACAAACTCCATGGTTTATGACCTGCACAATCAAAGACGACGACCGGTTTTCCATTGCTCTGAGAATTTAATAATTTTGCAGTAATACCAGGTTTATAAATTGTTGTTAAATTTAAATCACCATAAATAAATCCACCCTCAGCACCAAGAATATCTGTATATTTTATTATTTCCCTATTATTCCTTCCTGTTGGCCAGTATGGCCAGTTTGCATTTCCATTCATATAAAATAAAATTTCTGGACTTTTACTTTTTATTATCTCATCTGTTTCTTTTAAAAATCTTCCAAGTGATTCAACCTGAAAGTCAATAAGTTTTTTCCATAAAGGGTTTTCAAAATCACTCTTTTTAGGTAATTCTTCTCCTATCTTTTCTTTAAATAATTTTTTACAACTTTCACAATAACATGTATTTGAAAAGAATATAGGTCCATCATAAAAAATTCCATCTATCTCATATTTACATAAGTCCTCAACAATCTCAAAGACCCAGTTTCTGTATCCACTATTTATACATAATGAACTACCTGTAGAATAAACATTATCAGTTAAACTTCCATCCTCTCTTATTTGACCCCAGTTTGTCCTTTTTGCAAATTCTTTTTTATACCAGTGAACATTAAAATAAACAATCACCCTTATATTATTTTTATGTGCAATCTTAACAAATTCCTTTAAAATATCCGGGTTTTTCTTTTTTGAATGCCTTGTCTCAAAATAGAATCCATAATCATCAAGTCCACTATCATCCTCTGCTTTTTTCAATTCCATACAGTGGAAATGACAGACATTTCCACCAAGTTTTTTAATTATTTCAACCTGTTTTTCCAGAGGAATTTCACAAATATTAAATGGATTTGTTATTTCAATAATTCTTAAAGGAATTTTTTCCCACCAAGCCATTTTTCCTCCTTTTTTCAGATTTCACTCATATTTTATTTCCTTAATTATTCTTTCAATATTTTTATAACAAATTTTTTCTTTATCATTATCGGAAATATCAGAATGAAGAATCTGTAAAATTGATGCCTCAATATATCTTTCAGGATAACCAGAACCAAAAACAATTCTTTCTGAACCATATTTTTTAACTGTCTCTTCAATTACACCTTCATTAAGTGATAGCAAACTTGATTCAAGATAAACATTCTCAAATTTTTCAAGTAATGGCCATGTATATCTATTTGTATTCCATATTCCTACATTGCATAAGATACATATCAATTTTGGAAAATCCCTTAAAATTAAATAGAGGTCTTTATAATCAACAGAAAATCCACTTAAAATATCAAAAAAAACTGGAAATCTTTTATCTTCAAGATAAGAGAGAAAATCGCCAAAAGTTATTTTGTCAATTATATAGTTATGCCTTTTAGGAAAAAAATTAAAACCAACTATCTTTTTCTCTTTAAGGTTTTTAAAAATATTTTCTCTTATCTCCTCTGTCTGAAACGGTAAAACTGTTAATATTCCATAAAGTTTTGGTTTATCCGATATTTCATTTATTAAAATTTCATTCCCAAAATCAGGATGGACATCTCTCTGTGATATATGATAAACAATTGCTTTTTCTACATTCAATTCTTCCATTTTTTTTATAAGTTGGTCTGTTGTAACCGAAACTCCGTTTTTATCGTTCATCAATTTACCTATCCAGATATTTGTGTCAATAAATTTAATTTCCATTTTTATTTTCAGGATGCCATATCCTTTTTTCAATTACTGGTCTCCAGTCAAACCATACATGTTTTGCTGAATCAATAGGTCTATATCCACCCACCAAAATGCAAATTTTTTTGCAAAATTTTCATCAAATCCAATAGGCAACATAACTCCACAATCTTCTCCTATATCATTTCTACTTAATTGAATCCTCATAATTGTTCCCATAATCTCACTTGCCCTGAATTGAAGTCCAATGAATATAGACATAGAAAACTCTCCCGCGTAAGGTCTAAATGCAGTTCCACTATCATGGAAACCCACCATATGAAGAGGAATTATTGCTTTTGTATTTTTTGTTATTTCCCTTTCTATATCATCAGGGTCAATTTTGCATGTTTCGTTAACCTCAAATATAACAGGAATTGCTCCAAGTCTGTGCATATTTCTCATTTCTTTATAAATATTTTATTCCATATTTGTTATGATGAATAATCTCTGATATTTTCTTTTTTTCCTTCTTCTGCGGAATTTGATATGCCTTTCCAATAGGTAAAATTATAATAAATCTTTTATTATCTGCTATTCCAAGAATTTTTTTCGCCCATTCTTCTTTTGGAATAATAACTTTTTGATAACTTCTTACACTCCTTCTTTTCCTGACAACCTCAAAAAACTCCATTTTTTCTCCTTTTTATTTTCTATACAATTTAAAATTTTACAATTTTAAAATTTTATTTCAACTCTGCTTTCACCATAAGGTAGTTTAATAAAAATGGATTTATTTCTACTAATTTTAAATGGAAAATTTAAATCAACAATTTTTTTATTACCTGTATAAAATTTCACAACCAGCCCCTCTCTGTTTTCACAGAAAATATCAAAAGATATAAAATCTTCTCTTCTTTTTAGATTTGATATTTTACTTTTACTTCTTCCTATCCAGAATTTTGTAATCTTATCGGGTGTGGTATGCAATATTTTTAAATTTTTTCTTTTTGTTATTTCAATTATTTTTTCTATCGCCTTTCTGCATGAAGGGAAATTGGTTATATAGATAGGATGGTAGAAAAAATTTGAAATTGAATTATATTTAACAGCAATAGAAATTGCTTTTTCTATCTTTTTAAAATCGGGCTTTTCTCCAATATATCCACATTCATAAAAAGTTATTGGTAAATCAATGAATTCAATTTTTTTATTCCCGTATTTATAATCTGTCCAGTAAAAAAATGGCAAAGATGTTCCGAATGCAAATCCAATTTTATTTATAGGATTTATCGGAGGAAAAGAAGAATGAATTTTCCCATTAAATCCTTTAATTCCAAATTTTCCCATCCATAAAGCAGGTTCATACCATCCAGTCCATCTTAACCAGTGAGTATTTACACAAACAGGAACTTTTTTAAATCTATTAATAAAAATCTCTGTCTGTTTATTTACATCTTCTTCAGAAAAACCACAAGGATGATTAAAATTGTCCATAAAATTATAATGTAAAGAAATTTCAATATTATTTTTCTCAAGTTTTTCAAATTCTTCATTTGAAATTGCAAATTCAAAATTTTTATCAGGCATAATGTTTATATGATAAGGTAGCCCCAAACTTCTCATAAATTCTGCTGATGGAAAATGAACTCCTTTTGTTGACTCATCATCTCCACTATAAAAAAATGCAGCATCCGGAATAATATCTTTTTCATTTAAGGGTGGCAAATGATAAATAAAAGGGATAGGATAAATGTAATTGATAATATTTTCAAAAAAAATTAAAAATTCATCAGTGATTGGTATTTTATTTGATTCTAAGACAATACCATCTCCATTTCTCAAATATCCATCTTTATCATAGTCATTATCAACAGGTCTTCCTTGATTTATAAGCCAGAATGTTTTTGCAACATCAAATCCAAAATAAATAGCATATCCTTTATAGTATTTCCTTAAAGTTATAACCGGATAATTTTTGAAATAAGCAATTGTTTTTGAATTAATAGGTATAACACATCTTAAATTGGAAAAAACCGGAAATTTTTTAAAAAAATCTTTGGTAAAAATATTTTGGGTAAAATTTAAATACCCATTTATCTCAAAAGGACTTTTTTCAATTATGTACTTTTCAAATTTATTCCCAAAAACATTATCTATATTCCAGCAATTAAATCCAAAAATGACTCCACCATTTTTAACCCATTTTTTTATTATTTCTCTAATTTTTTCATAATTATCTGGTCCAATAAACAAAAACTTAAATTCCTCTATATTTTTTTCCAGATTTTCAATATCAATTGCTTCAGCAGTTATACCAATGCGGTTTAAAATTTCCTCAATATAAATCCACCAATAATTCCTTCCTCTTTCATTTTCTTCTTCCCACTCTCTTTTATTTATTACATATCCTATTTTCATCCTTCAAGTTTTTTTATAAGATTAAAAAGTTTTTCAGAATCAATTTTTGCTTCTTCTTCAGATTTTATTGTATATGCAAGAATTATTCTTGGTATAATTTTTTCAGCAACAGGACACAATCCATCAGGATAATCAATTTTATAAGGATAATTTTTACAGTGAAATGCATGGGCAAGTTTATTTTTTATTACAGGATGTTTATATGATGGGATATTTGTATATCCTATACTAATTCCAACTTTTTCTTTTTTAACTTCCTCCTTAAATTCTTCAAGTGATAAACCATATTTTTCTCCATCAAATGTTGCTGCCCAAAAATGATAGGTATGGATTCTTTCAGGTGCTTTTTGAGGTATTATCCATTTACATCCTTCAATTGCCTTATCATAATATGATGCTATTTTCTGTAATCCTTCTATAAATTTTTCTAACCTTTCAAGTTGTGCAATACCAACTGCAGAAGTCAATTCATTCATTCTATAATTATAATGTAGTCCATAAGCAATTGAAAGAAATGTAGGAGCACCTGCATGCAAATCAATATTTTTTGCAATTTCCTCATCATTAGTTGTTGCCATTCCACCATCTCCAAGAGACATCTGCTTGCTTGCCTGAAAACTAAAACAACCAACATCTCCAATAGTTCCTGTATATCTTCCTTTATATTTTGCTAAAATTGCATGGGCACAATCCTCAATTACAAAAAGATTATATTTCTTTGCAATTTTATTTATATTATCCATATCAGCAGGAAGTCCCCAGGCATGAGTTACAATTATTGCTTTAGTCCTTTCTGTTATCTCTTTTTCAATTTTATCTGGGTCCATTGTATGAGTTACTGGGTCTATATCAACAAATTTTGGAATAGCATTATTATATAAAGCAGACATTGCTCCAAAAATAAATAAAGAATCACATATTACTTCATCACCTGCTCCTGCTCCAGCACACATAACTGCTGAATGTAAAGCACTCATACCACAATTCATTGCAATAGCATATTTTGCTTTTATCATTTCTGCAAATCTTTTCTCAAATTCTGGAGTAAATTTTCCATTTAAAGAACCAAGATTTTTTGATAAAAGAACTTCTTTTAAAAGTTCTAATTCCCTTTCTCCATAAATCCTTTCTGCCATTTTCACCTCCTTTTACTTAAATTGTGGAATTTCTACAACACCACCATTTTTTGTTGCTGATATATGAGCACATATTCCAGGAAGTCCAAATTCAAGCGCTTTTTTTACATTTATAAGTGGCTCTGTATCGTTAATTATACAATCAACAAATTCTTTAACCATAAAATATTCTGTTCCTCCATGAGTTTTCGCTGTTTCTATTTCGCTATAACCAGATTTTAAGGGAATTGTTATCATATTTTTTAAATTTGGTATATCATTAAAATAAGCATAAGTTTTTTCTTCTCCAACTCTATTTGTTTCAAGACATCCTTTTGTCCCATATATTGAATAATAATGAAATCCTGGTTCTCTAACAACTCCAAAACCGCACAAAATTTTTATCACAGCACCTTTTTCTGTTTTAAAAATACCTACTTCAATCCTTGAAGCAGGATTTTCTATTCCATCTATGTCATATTTTTCATCTACTTGAAACCCTTGTGCTAAAATACATCTATCTTCCATTAACATTAATAATGGCCCTAAACTGTGTGTGCAATAATAAATAGGTGGCATTAATCCTCTCCAGATATTTTTTGTTCTAACTTCTTCCTCAAGATATTTTCTGATATTATGTATATATTCTGCCTCTGCATAAAAAATTTTACCTATTCTACCATCTTTTATTATTTTCTCCCATGCTTTTATATGTGCCCACCAGCATGTATTTTGTGCAAGCATATATTTTTTCTTTGTCTTTTTAACTACCTCATAAAGTTTTTTTCCCTCTTCTATTGAATTAACAGGTGGAACTTCACATAATACATGTTTCCCTTTTTCAAGAGCATAAATTGAAAATTCTGCATGAAGAGGCAATGGAACTGCAACTACCACAATATCTATATTTGATTTTAAAAATTCTTCATAATCAGTGAAAATCTTTAATTTCTTTCTTTCCTCTTTTATTTTTTTTAATTTCTCTTCATTCCTGCCACAGATTGCAATAACAGAAACATTTTTAATTGCTTCAAAACAATCTATATAGTCAAGCCCTCTATTTGTTCCAATTATTCCAACCTTTAATTCCATTTCTTCCTCCATAATTTAAACTTTTTCATAAATTTCTCTTCCATTTTTAAGTAATTCTATTGCTTTAAGATGTCTTTCATAATATTTTTTTGTTGTTGGTCTCCAGACTGTTTGTAAGAAACCATATAGATGTGAATCACTTATATTTTTTTTACTGAAATTTACTAAAAGAGGAAAATTATTTTCTTTTGACCAGTTACTTCCAGCAGGTATCTGTTCATATCCTTTTTCCTCTAATTCCAGAAATGCTCTCACATATATAATATCATCTCTGAATTCTTCACCATAATACCAGTTACTCTGTAAAACCGATTTTGGCATTTTATTAAAAAATTCATTTCTATGGCGCCATAAGTAATCACTCCATATCCATGCTCTTACATTTTTCTTTTCAACTTCATTTATTAAAAAATACAAATCATGCCACCATAAGTCAGAATGTCTAACCACTACATAAAGAAATTCTTTTTGATGCTCATAAGTTTCCTCATCCATTCCAAGATGAAAAAATTTTGGTTTATCAAATATTTCAATTACTTCTTCAATTAAATCTCTGCAAACTCCATAATAAATATCTGTTGAAACCATTCTTGAATACTTACCAAGCCAATTATCATGGGTAGTTGAAAAGTTCAGTTTTGGAACTACTTCAATTCCTGATTTTTTAAGTTTTCTTATTTCTTTCTTAATTTCCTCTTTACTCCACGAACCTTCTACAGCCAGTTCAGGATGAGTTTCAAATTTTATTCCCTCCCCTATATCAATAACAACCATATTTATCTTTTCATCAATGATTTTACCAATTATTTTATCCCAGACATCCTTTTCACATCTCAAATAATTTGTTGAAGTAATATCATAAGATATATATTTAGGGTTATCCCAGTCAATCCACATATTATATCCAAGATGAATTAAATATCCCCAGTACTTTCCCATAATTTCTCCCCCTTTTATTTAATAATAATCTCTATCTCTGTTTTCCACACATCTTTTGGTTTGAGTTCTATTTTGTTATAAATAAATTCAACAGTTGGCCTTTCTCCAAACCATATATATACCATTGAGGTTTTATCTTTTTCAAAAACAAAATTTAATGTATTTTTATCAAACCCTAAAAAAGAATAACTTACTTCATTTGATGCAATATCTTTCACCGGAATGAAATAGTTATATTCTTTTGCAGTTCCTTTATTTAAAATTAATTTTTTTTCATAAAGAGGAATTGAAATCTCTACATCTTTTGATAGAAAAAATGGCTGTGAATGTGCCCAGAAAGCAAAATTTATTGTATTGTTCATTTCATTTCTTATTTCATATTTTACATTTATTTTTGGTATTTCCTGCTCTAAAATATATGTTTTCCCAATAATAAGACCTTTTAAACTTTCAAATTCAATCTTCCTTTCAAATTTTAAAAATAATTTTTTGTCCTCAACTTTATATTCCTTAAATTCATAATTTGCGTCCTCCTCTCCAGACCATCTTGCTTCTTTTGGTTCCCAGAATAAATCCCTGAAAAGACCACTTGTCTGTTGTTCTGGTGAAAAATTTACCATTTCTTTATCATTAATTTTAAAACTCCCTATTACTGCACCTTTTTCTGGATATATTGAAATTTCATAAATTGGGTTTTTCACTACCAGTTTTTGCAAAAATTCATCCTTTTTCAACTCACATTTCCATATTTTATCATCAATAATTCTCATTTCTTTTGTCTCTTTTTCTTCCCTTAAATCAATTCCAAATCTTTTACCACTTTTTTTAGAAATCCCTGATTCAATAAGTATAAATTTTGACTCAAGAGGATTTAATTCAATCTTTATTTTTTCAGATTTTTCCCTATTCCATAAAATTTTGCCATTTTCATAAGAATAAACTATATTTTTTAATGGTTCAGAAATAATAAAATTTTCAAAAGGAGCATTAAATTTGAAAGGAATTTTACATTTTGAATATGAAGAAAGATTGAAAAGACACAAAAGATATTTATTTTTTAACTGATATAAAACACCTTTAACAGATGGATTATCTATTTCAAAAATTTTATCCTTAATTTCTCCTTTTTCAAAAAATTCTTCAAATGTAGATATTTCCTTCATCGCTTTCTCTATCGCCTTTATCTGTTTCCCATCAAGAGTATATGCACCAACAAAGAAAATCATTTTTTTAAATCCTAAAACAGCAGAGGAAATAATTTCAATATAAAGTTCTTCAGGAGATGTAAGAGAATATGGAAAGTCGCTTAAATTATGCCTTTCTGAAGTTGTAACTGTTATAAATAATTTTTCTATCGGTAATTTTTCTTTATAAATTTTAAGAAAATCCCAGAAAATGTTTGGTTTTTGATAAATCTGTGTTGAATATCCATCTATATATTTATAAATTTTCTCTACATCAAGCCCTCCAGTAGTTGAGATAAATTTTTTATAATCCTCTTCATTTTCAAATTTCCTTAAAGAATACGAAGAAATACCGCATTTTATACCATTCTTTCTCACCTCTTCAGAAAATTTTTTCACAATTTCATCCTGCCTGAAAATAGCAAATTTTAAAAATTCTTCAGGATATTTACTATATACCTGGTTAAAATCTGTTTCTTTTAAATCTATTCCTGTAAACTTTATAAATTCCTTCCTGCATCTATCACAAAAATGCTGAAAATTATTTATATTTGGCTCATAATTCCAGATTATCCAGTCAGGATTTAAATATGAATTTATGCTACTATCAATTATTTTTTCAATCTCCTTAGATTCAATAAATTCAAAAGGACATTTATTTACAGGATACCATAAGTAATCAATTACTTCCCATTTTTTATTCTTTAAGAATTCATATTTTTTCCGGTCAAGCGGTATTTCTCCTCCTTTAATTCCAACTTTATCATATAACTCAATTATCTTTTGAAAAACTTCATAATCAACATCTTTATTTATTAAGGGGTGAAACCACCAGGAATATATTTTGAAATTTTTTGGTAATTTTATTCCCTCTAATTTTTCAACTGGTTCTATTTTAAAAATTCCACTTTTAATTTCTTTCCCATTACCAATAATTTTCCATTCAATTTTATCCTCTTTAATATTCTCACTTGTATCAAAGATTAAATTTACTCCAAACCATAAATCATTTTCAATTAACCTTGTTGGCTTTACAATTTCAGGATTCACATATATTTCATAATATTTATAATTCCCTTCTTCTTTCATCTCTTTAAACTCATTTTTCCCATAATTAGAAGAAGTTGAAATAAGAGGAAATAAGGAAGGTGTTTTTATTTGAATTTTAAAATCTTTGAATTTCACATCGCTGAAAAAATGGAAAATTATATAAGAAATCTCTTTTTTTACAGGGAATATTGCGTTTTTTGTATTGATAGATGAGGGATAAAAATCAATTATTAAATCTTCTTTTTCTCCTTTTTCATAAATGGAAATATCATCATACCATACAGTTCCAACTCCTTCCAATCCAAATGTTACATTTAAAAACATATTTTCTTCTTTCTGTGGAGTAAAATATTCAACTTTATAATTCTGCCAGTCGGATTTTTGAGGAAGTTCAAAATTTTTAACTGTTGACATACCCATAAATTTCATATTTTTGTCAAGAAGAGATATTCCAACACATGCTTTTCCATCTGTAACATCTGTCTTTGCCCAGAATTCAATTATATATTTTTTTGATGGTTTAACCTCTATTTTCGGATAGGGAGTAAAATAACCACTTTTTTCATTTTTATCTATTTTTATTCTTGCACTTCTTTTACCAATATGGGAGACCTCATTATCAATAGAATGGTAATAAACAACATCTGCAAAATCCCTGACTGCCCATCCAGGAAGAATAAGTGCTACACCATAATTTGGAGTCCCTTCTTCAAAACTATAATTTTTGACAAGATTCTCATTCTCAGAAAAAAGAAATGAAACAAAAATGAAATAAAATATTAAATTTTTTATTATTCTCATAAATGAATCTTTTTAAATTTCAAAATGTAAAAAGTTTTCCATTTTGGTCTATTCCATAATTTATCCCAGGAGAGTAATAAGGATATGTTGCTGTTGCTGCACCTTTAAAACACTGTCTTATTCTTGATGGATTTGCTCCCTCTGTATGTCCATCAGCAAATAAAACATTACATATACCATTGTGCCTGAAATGAAAAGCAGAAAAAGAAGTTCCGCCAATATTATAATTTAACATTATTCCATACTGGGATGGTGGGTTAATTCCTGTATAAAGATTATCTGCGAGAAGAACAAAATTTGATGGATTTTTAATTCTTCCAATATAAATCCAATAATAATCTCCATACCCTGGATAAGAACCTGAATTTACAACCCCCACATCATCAGGAGGATTCTGTATGTAGCGACTAAAATTAAGACCATATATTCTCCATCTACCAATATATACTTTGGGATAAGCACTTGGACAGACACTTATATGAGGTTTTCCTACTTTTGGAACAGGAATATAATTAGGGGTTTTCCAGTCCACAGTTGTTAAAAAATTAATCCAATAATATGTAGTAACATTTATTACCCAGTGATAACACATCCATTTACCATCATAATCATTTGCATACATTAATATTGCCTGTCCCAACTGTTTCAAATTATTCATACAGGTTGCCTGTCTTGCTCTTTCTCTTGCTTATGATAGTGCTGGCAATAGCATTGCCGCTAAGATGGCAATAATTGCCACCACTACCAGCAACTCAATTAATGTGAAGCCACTTCTTTTTAAAATTTTTCTTCTCATTTTATCCTCCTTTCTCCCATATTTTGGGAAATTTTATATATGTAATCAGGACATAAGGTCCTGGGAATAAGGAATAAATTGGAAAAAATAAAGGAAGGAGTTTTTAAATTCAATACATTATAATAGAGAGAGTTCATTTTTATTTCCCATTTTCTTTTCCATTTTTTATATTATACCCTATTTTTTATTTTTGTCAAGTTTAACCCGGTATTTTCTCAATCACTTTATTTATCAATTCTCTTGTTTTTTCTCCATCTGCCTTTATAAGTGAACCAAGATATTCCATAGTTTCCTGATGTCTCTTATCCATTTTCTCTATCATCTTTTGTGTCTCTGCCATCAACTCTTGTGTTCTTTTATTCCCTTCATCTATCATTTTTTGTGTCTCTTTTGTCATCTCTCCTAATTCTCTTATTAAACTCTTTGCTCTCTCATCCTCTGTCTTTACTAAAATATCTGTCCTCTTTGCCTCCCATACTGCTAATAATCCTAATAATACACTCAAAAACCCAAGTAATTTTTCCATTATATTCATCCTCTTACTTCTACATATAATACCCCTCTCCCAAGAATTTGTCAAGAGATGTAAAAACCATTGATACACAATAGATTTAAGAATTTTAAATACACTTACCAAAAGAAATATTTAACATGGTATTTCCAGCGATGTATAAACCAAAAAGACCAGATCCAAATAGAAAATCTTTTGCCGCATAAACTTGACCAAAATTAATCTCTCAAATGATTGATTGCTGAAAAATGTATGTAGAACAATCTGAATTTTGTTTTTACAAGTAAAATCATCTATACCAAAATAAAACTGGAGAGTACTTGCAGAAATATCTATATTAGTTTTAAGCATACTTCAATTTTATGTTTTGCATCACGCAGGTCTCTCATTTCCCGTGACCAAAGTTGTGAAATTTTTTTATCTGTAATCCATTTCTCCATTATCTCAATTTCTTTTTTAAGTTTAAGAAGTCCCATCTCTGTAATTTCCTTATTCTGCATACTTTTTAGCAATTCCATCAAAAAATTAATTTTTTCTTCATAATCCCTGTTTAATGAATCCAGTTCTAAAGCATCAAAATCTTCTTTTTCAAATCCTGGATAGACAAGAAGATTTTTTTCTGGCTCTGTAGATTGAGATAAAAAAACATCATCAAACCATGCCTTTCCATCTGGTTGTTGAAATTCAAGTAGAACCATTGCTGTTTTAACAGGTTTTTTCGGTGTAACCTTAATTGTTCTTTCTTCCCAATCATGAGTACCAGGAGAAAATGAAGCAGTATATATCTCTGGCCATTCACCATCTTGATAATCTATATAAAGATGCATACAATAGATATATGCCTGTCTACAACTGAAATGCTGTCTTCTATCTGTAATAGAAACAAGTGCTGAATCAGGTACATCCTCTGCTTTACTGAAGGCTTTTAAAATTATTGGCACTGGCGTTTTTTGATTTAAATCCACCAATTGTGCGGCTCCCTGACGGTTGTAATATTTCCATTTTTGAGTGAAATTGGTATAGATGCCGCCTACTGTTTTTAAACTGAATTTACCAGACCTTGCTACCTTATCATCAAGAGTATATCCTTGACAAAACAAAGCCCATGGTTTCAACGGATAACCAATGCCTGTTTCTTTTTCCATCTCCCTCTGAAGCATCTGCTGTTTAAATATTTCCTCTATTCTTGAGAGAATATTTTTCACTATTGTTTGTTTACTTCCAAGTTGAACAAGTGTTGGTCCTCTGTCAATTGAAAACTCTAAGAAACCTTTCGTTAATTTACTGTTCAATATCTTTTCATTAAATTCATCAAAAACAACTGTATTTTTATCAATGTTTAGTTTTTTTGCCTCACATTGCACAACTGCCTGACCCATTGAATCAAGATAAAAATAAATGCCATTGCTGATATTGTCTCCGTATCTGAAAATCGCTGGAGCAAGTCCTGGAGTAACACCAATAATCCTGGCGATATCAACCTTTTGTTTTTCAGATTCATAAACCTTACCTTCAGAAGATGTTTTAACAGAAACCTGAGAAGGAGTATTTGATTTTTCTTCAATTTTGTTGCCTGTTTTTATAGTTGCACAGGGCTCTTTCTGTATCCCTGCTTTCACTACAACCCTAGATAAAGGAATATATTTACGCAATACCCAGCGGTGATGATGATAAACATCAGGTCTGCGAAAATAAAAAGAATATCCTGCACCTGCAGCAATACCACCATCTGTATAACCAAAAAAAACAATTCTATTAAATAATTTTGTTTTTAGATATGCCTCCAATTCCCCTGGAGAAAGATGCTGTGTTGTGAACTCTGCCAGTATTCCACAAAATCCCTTTGAACGAATATCTCTTGAATACTGTATGGTATATGGAAAACCTTCGTTTCCAAGAATGTCAATATAAGAAAAATACCGGTCAGGACATCCATTTGAAGCAATGCCAAGGCCTTTTTCATTAAACTTTTTCTTAAGAAGTCCCAGAAATACTTCTGTCATACCACCTGCATTGTCCAGTGCTATCCCTCCTCGCTTGATATCATTATTAACAAACCATTTCAGATATGTATCAATTATGGCAGTCACAAGAGGATTTTCTGAAGAAAAATCCATGCTTCCGTAAACATCCCCATAAGAACCTTCTGGCTTATATCTCACTGTTGCGTATTTTGATAATCCTTTAATTCCATATTGAATTTCTGCCCAGGCATCAAAAGCCAATCTGGCTGCCTCATCCTTATCAGGCATTTGACTAAAATCATATCTTCCTTTGGGGTCTTTTAAACTTATTTCTACAATGCTATTTATGTACCTGAATATCGCAATATCAAGAATTTTTGCACATTTAATATCTTCACTTCCCCACGCTATTTCATATCCAAGTTCAGTAATATCTGGAATTATTCTCCCTGGGCTACCAAATGCTATGCCAATACCCCCTCTCCATCCTGAATAGTCATTATTAGCAACACCCATTGCTGTGGTCATAATAATGGTGGTCATAATTATCACTCTTAAATATTTAGTGAATTGCATTTTCATTTAATTTACCCTATCTAATTTCACTTGTCAATCCAAACTAATTTTTCAACTTACTATATTATACCAGAACCTTATTATACTCCAAAGAAATTTGTCAAGAGATATAAAAAGTTTTGAATAGATTTTAGAATTTTAAATACACTTGCCAGGAAAATATTTCACATGGTATTTCCAGCAATTTATAAAACAAAAAGACAAATAGAAAAACTTTTATTGCATAAAATTGGTCAGAACATAAAAATCTTACTATGGAGCCACCTTAAATTTTTTCTTTTTAACAAAAATTTACAGGGAATTTTTATATAATTTAAAATTCCCCATGGTCAAATTCTGAAATTATCTTTATTGGGATTGGTCTTACTGGTGCTCTACTTGTTTGCTGTTTTATCTCTTTTACAGGAATACCTGTTTTCTGAGAAATAATTTTTATTATTAAGTTTGTGCATGTTTTACCCTGACATAATCCCATCCCTGCTCCAAGTGCTCTTTTTATTCCATCAACATCCTTAATACCTTTCTCAATAACTTCAATTATTTCATCCTCTGTTATTTCTTTGCATCTACATATAATTTTTGATTTTTTCATTTTTTAAAACTCCTTACAATATTATAATATTTTTTTGGAAAAGAAAAACTTACAATTGCTGTCATATTATTTTTTTCAGGTGGAATAACCCTTATAATTTTCCCATCACATACATATTTGCCATTTCTATCAAGACATTTAACATTTTCTCCTTTTTCTGGAAGGGGTAAAAATTCATATGGTATTGTTAAAAGTGCTTCCTTTTCACTAAAATTATAATTTAAAACAAATATTGCAAGTCCAGGACAGATTGCAACACATTTTCCACAACCAGTACATTTTTCTTCATTTAATTCTGGAAAATTTGTTATAGGGAAACCCACTTTTATTGCACCAGAAGGACATATTGTTTCACATGGATTACATGGTATATCTTCTGCACATTCAATTATTGCAACAGGAGCTTTTTTAATTCTATCTAAAGATGGATAACCAGGTATATTTAAAAAAATTTTTTCATCAATTTTTAACTCTTTCATAATACTCCTTTATTATCTCCTCCTTTGCAATTCTCCTTTTCTCTCCAAATGTCCCTATTCTAAAATCATTCAATCTTTTCACTATTTCCTCTTTTTCCTCTTTAAAAATTTTACCTTTCAATTTTTCAGCAACTGATATTCCAGCAAGTTTTCCTTCTTCCATAGCAGTAGATGCTTCCTCAACACCAGAACAATCTCCAGCAACATAGATTCCTGGAACACTTGTTTCCATATTCTCATTATGTAAAGCAACAAAACCACCAAGATAACTTTTATAAGTAAATAAACATCCTGCCTGATAAAGAAGTTCATTCAAAGGAGAAAGACCAACAGCAATACATATCAAATCAACTTCAATTTCCTTTTTCTTTTTAAAAATTGGTTTAAAATCATTATCAACAGGACATATAACTGCAGCCTCAACTTCTTCCTTCCCATTTGCTTCAAGAATTGTGGTTGAAAGATAAATTGGAACTCCATATCTTTTAATCTTTAAAGCATGAACAAGGTATCCTCCAATTTTAGGCATTATCTCAACAACACCCAAAACATCTGCTTTTGCCTGTAATAACTGATATGAAACAATCAAACCAACATTTCCAGAACCAATCATCAAAACTTTTTTTCCAGGCAAAACCCTGTGAATATTAATCATTGTCTGACATGCACCTGCACCCATAACACCTGGTAATGTCCATCCATGGAAAGATAAGGGATTTTCAATTGCTCCAGTTGCTAAAATTATTGATTTTGCTTTTAAAACAATATTTTTCCCATCTTTTATTACTCCTATAACATTACCTTTAAAAATTCCATATACAGTGCTATTAAGCCAGACCTCTACATTCAGTTCTTTAACTTCCTTTAACAATTTTTCTCCAATTACAAATCCTCTTACTCCTGCAAGATGTTCCTTTGAGCCAAAAAATCTATGTATCTGTTTAAACAATTGTCCACCAGGTCTTAAATTCTCATCAATTAAAAGAACATCAACACCCTTTTTTCTTGCTTCAATTGCTGAAGAAAGTCCAGCAGGTCCTCCACCAATTATTACCAGTTCTTTTTCTTCCATTTACCAAGTCCTTTCTGAAATTCAACCTTCATTCCTTCTCTAACAGGAGTTATACATGTTCTTACATTTGGTATTCCATCAACAATCATAACACAATCAGTACATCTTCCAATTGCACAGAAAATCCCTCTTGGTTGCTTAAATTTCTCTGTTTTTCTCAATACCCTAATTCCATTTGCATATAAAGCAGAAGCAATAGTTTCTCCTTCATAAGCAATAAGTTTTTTCCCATTATAGTAAAAATGAATCTTTTTTCTTGCCGGTAAATCTCCTAAAATTGGATGTTTATATATTCTATAATCCTTCATTTTTAAACCCTTGCAAAAAATTCTGCTAAAACCGTATAATTATAAAATTTTGGCCAGTTAATCTTCTTCTTATAAAACCTTTCTGGATTAAAAATTTCAACTGGAATTGATGTCTTTCCGTAAACAATTAGTTCTGACATTAATTTTCCAACAATAGGTCCATAAGCCATACCATTTGAAAAACCAGCAGCAATATATAAATTTTTAACTTCTGGATATTTCCCAAGACATGGCAGACAATCTCCTGTTACTGCCATAGTTCCACTCCAGGAACGGATAATACAGATATCTTCAATTCCTTTAAAAATCCTTTTAAATATTGCAGAACTCCCTGAAAGTTCAACTGGCTCTACACTATAATCATAATGAAAATTCCTTTCCCTTGCCTGAGTTCTAAATCCACCTGCTACAAGATTTCCACTTTTTGTCTGTGTTGTTGTAAAAATAGCATCCCCTTCAATAAATGCCTCCATTGGATAAACAGGTAATTTTGCAACTGGCTCTGTTACAACCGCCACCTGTCTCAATGGTAAAATATCAATTTCAGGGCATAGAAAACTTGACCATGCATTTGTAGCATTTACAACAATATCCGAATATACCTTTTTCCCATTTTCAAGTTCAACTCCTCTAACTTTTCCATTTTCCTTAATAATTTTCTTAACAGGTGTATGAGTGAAAATTTTTGCTCCAAGTTTTTGTGATGAAAATGCAAATCCATATGTTAAAAAGAAAGGATTTATTGTTCCATCAGATGGTCTGAATCTTGAACCATAAACATTATCAGTTAAAACAGGGCATAACTTGAGTGTTTCTTTTTTATCAAGAAGTTCTATTTCATCATCTTTTGCCTTTTTCTGTGCTTTAACTGTTTCCTTTATATCTTCCCACTCTTCTTTATTTAGAGCAATATCTAAACTTCCTATCCTCTGATATTCAAGATAAAAATTCAATTCCTTCTCAAGATTTTTTAGAATTTTATTATTTTCCTTTGTTATCGCAAGACGCGCTTTTATTGTCTCTGGGTTTTTATCCCTTCCTTCAAGTTGTATTACCTGGCCTCCATTCCTTCCACTTGCTCCTGATGCAATATTCCCTTTTTCAAAAATAACAACTTCCTTTTTTTCTTTTGATAAATAATATGCAATTGAGCAACCCATAAGTCCGCCACCAATAACAATAATTTCAACTTTTTCAGGTATCATTTTTTAAAATTTTACTTATATTTAAAGAAATTTCAATTGCTTTTCTTGATTCTTCAAGAGTTATATGGGGTTTTGCTCCAGATACAATTTGTTCTATAAAATTTTCAGTATCGTCTATCCCTTTTTCCTCAAATGGAATTTTTTCTCCATTAAAGAATAATTGATTTCCTTTCTCTGAATCAAATAGAAGAAATCCATTTTCACCAACAATTGACCAGAAATAAGATGGACCTTTTAATCCCATCCCAAAATCAATTATTCCTGTTGCATTCTTTTTTAATTTTAAAAATATACTTCCAAAAACATACTCTTTATCTTTTTCTTTTAATATTGCAGAGAGAACCTGAAATTCACCAAATAAAATGTAAAATTGATAAAGGAAATGAATATGCAAAGAAACAAATGGGTCTCCTCTAAGTGAAGAATCAACATACCACTTCTTACCCCCAAAATATCTTATATGTGAATAAATAATCTCTCCAAGTTTTTCTTTATTTTTTTTCATACTTATAAAAAGTGGCTCCTGTAAAACTGTTAATGCATGATGTAAAATAACATTTTTTTCTTTAGAGAGATTTACAAGTTCATCATATTGGTTAAGTGTCTGGGTCATAGGATATTCAACAAGGGTATGTTTTCCAGATAATATTGACATTTTTGCAAATTTATAATGTAAAATATTTGGAACAGAAACAATTACAGCATCAATATCATTTCTTGAAAAAAACTTATTCTCATCTATCTCTATATCAGCAATAACTCCTTTATTATTTAAAACTTCTTTAACATTATTTTCTCTTCCCTTTCTTGTAAGAACCGCTACAAGTTTTGCTTTCTTACTATTTTTAATTGAATTGAGACGATTTTGAGCAAAACCACCAAGTCCAACAATTCCAATACCTATTTTTTCTTTCATTTTTTTCTCAACTTATTAAATTCCTGAATAGAAGCAATAACATTTTCATATGGATAAGAAGGTCTATACCATTTAAGAGCAATGAATATAAATCCACCATTCTCAGAATTTAGTTCTTCTATAAGTTTATTTACTTCCTTTTTCACATCTTCAGGATTCCCTTTTGCAAGTGTCTCTTTCATATCAACAGAACATTTTATACATTTTTTACCTTTTATTTTTTTCCTTATAACATCAATACCAACTGCATTTGGTTCCATAAATTGTATAACATCTATATCCATACCAATCAAATCATCAATAATAACTTTTATATCTCCATCAAGCAAAAGCCCTGTATACATCCCTTCTTTATGAATATTTTCAAATAATTCCTGATAAAGTGGTTTTAAATATTTTCTAAAAATTTCAGGATTAAACATAAGTCCTGAAGAACCTGCAAATTCATCAATTATATTTACCATATGAGCACCTATACTTTTCCATTTTGAAACCAATTTATGATGGTAATCAAATATTTTTTTTAGAAGAGAAACAACAAAATCAATATCCTCTACAATTTTTAAAAGGAAATATTCATATCCCATTAAATTAAAAGCAATCAAAACAGGTCCAGGGTCAATATATCCGCATATAAATCTGTCCGAATAATATTTATCAATTGTTTTCTTCAATTTTTCAAAAAATTTATTTGTTATTTCAATGTCTGGAAATTTATAATCTTTCAAAGTATCTTTTCCTCTTAAAGGATTTTCAAGAATAACATAGGTTGAACTTTCTTCAACTGGAACTTTCTGAATACATCCCCACTCATCTTTCCTTAATATTTCTCCCTTTTCATTTTTACCAAGATATTCAAAAGTCCAGTGATATGTTGCCCATGCTGAATCAAAATTTTCAGTTCCTGGAATAAATTTTACTTTTTCAGGGTTTAAAGTTCCATATGCATTATAAATATGAGGGACATCAACAAGTTCCATTGGAATATAATCTAACTTTTCAAATTTTATCGCCTTTTCAACAACTTTTATATGTTCCATAACTTTCTCTTTCAGCAATTATACAAACATTTAATATTTCTTTTGCCTTTATTGCTTTTTCCACATTTGTTTCTTTTTTAATTATTGCCTTGAGAAAATCTTTTGTGTCCTCTGATAAATTTGTCTTTTCCATTTCAATCTCTCTTTCTCCATCTTTATTCTTTAAAATTAATTTCCCATTATGAAAGAAAAATAAACCTTCAGAACCAAGAAATCTTACAAAATAATCCCTGTAAGTTTGAGGAATACCCATTGAAAATTCAATATGAGAGATTGTCTTATTTTCAAATTTCATAGTAATTGTTGAATAGGTAAATTTATATCTGCCGTTTTCATCAATTTCAAAAAATTTATAAGAAGAAATACTTTCAACTTTTCCAAAAATTTCAATCAACTGACTTATAAAATGATAATGTTGCCAAGCATATATATTACCACATAATTCTAACTGACTGTACCATCCTTTTAGATTTGGAGATGTCCATGAATAAAAGGCAAATAAAACATTTCCAATTAAATTTAAATTTTTCTTCATTGTTATATACGGGTTTTCAAGAAGTTGGGTTAAACTAACCCAGTAAACAAGATTCTTTTCTTTTGCAATATTTATCAACTCATCAATTTCTTCTATTTTTAAAGTGGGTGGATATTCAACAAGAACATTTTTATTATTAAGAAGGAATTTTTTTGATAATTCATAATGTATAGAATTTGGAGTTGAAATTGTTACATCATTTATTTCTTTATTTTCAAGAATTTCATTAATAGAAGTTGTATATTTAATTTTATATTTTTCCGCAAAATTTTTTACCTCTTCTTCAAATGGACTATAGACAATAACTGGCTCCCCCTATTCCGCTTTCAACAATTGCTCTTGCCTGAAAATTTGCTCTACCACCTGCTCCTATAATTCCAATTTTGACTTTATTCATTTTTTGCAATATTGTAAAAAATAGTTAAAAATTTGTCAAATCAAAACAACAGCACGGCATGGAGAAGCAGAAAGACCTTTAATTTTTAATGGCATAATTATAATTTTACCTCTACCATTTTCAAGTTTATCACCATTAATGACAGGAGCAAGACACATAGCACCTGATAAATAAAGTTTTCTTAAATTTGGTAAATTTTTTGAATCATTAGGGTCTTTAATATCATCATAACATGGAATATCACCTGCAAGAATTTTAATCCTTTTACTTATTATCCAGTCCATTGCATCATATTCAAAATGTGGTGAATTTATAACAAATCCTTTTTTATTCCACATCTTATACCATCCAGTATAAATAATAAGACAATCTCCTTCTTTAATCTCAACCGGTGAATTTTCAAGTTCCTCAACTTTTATATGTTCGGATGCTCCTTTCTCCTTTAATTTAATTATTGCACAATCAAGGAAAAGTTCTTCAACAGGAACCTCATCAACTGTTCTTGCATCAGGTAATATATGGGCACCTGTTTCAAAATAAGTTCCTGTTAAAATTGACATCTCAAATCTATGAGCAGAAAAACCATCCTTCTTAACATTTGCCATTTCAATTATTTTAGGTCCTGAAAAAATCCCCTCATTTAATTCATCTCCATAATTCCACATTCCATTTTCTATCAATCCACTTATTTCTACCATTTTCATTTTGACCTCCTTTAAATTTCTATAAGATAACTTCTTCTGTAATTTTCATGTGTTGAATCAATTGTTATCTTATTTTTATCCTCCCATCTTGGATGTAAATCACATCTTATAGGTTTCCCTTTAATCTCTGGAATTGAATAAAATTTCCCAATAACTATCTCTTCGTCTTTTTCAATATCAAAAATTTTCAAATACTGGTAATTTTCAACTGGATATGTATCATATAAAATGAATTTCTTATCATTTGAAAAAGAACAGTGTCCATCTTCTTTTTGCATTTTATCACTTACCTTTTTATATTTTTTAGTTTTATCCTCAACAATCCAGAAACCATAATCTCCTTTTATTTCAGCCCATACAACAATTTCTCTATCATTCTTCCAGTCAAAATGTGAAATTAAATATGAATCAATTAAATCATAAATCTCATTTCCATAAATATCAGATGTTATAAATCTTGTCTTATGTGTCTGGTCCAATCTCTCTTTCCACCTATTAACAAAACAGAATCTTTTGCCATCTCTATTGAATAAAGTATGATTGAACCATCCATATGAATTTTTTATCTCCTCTTCTTTTCTGAATTCAAGCATCCTATAAAGTGGTATTATTAATTTGTATTTATTCTCATTCAAATCAACAAAATATATTCCATCATTCTCAGGCCATTTTTCTTTTTCATATTTATCAATCCCTCCTTCATATCCATAACCAGGACGCCATTTTGCAAGTCGGGAGAAATTTAAACTTAAGGCAATCTTTTTTTCAGGAAAAACACAACTTACAGGTCTTTCTATTTTTTTTGTCTTTCCATTTCTAATATTATAAATCTTTGAAAAAAATTCCTTTCCTATCCTTATATTGTAAATTATTTCCTCATCTGAAAGCCATGAAAGCATACATCCCTGCTGAAAATTCCATGCATATGTCTCATCAAGTTTTTCATATTTTCCTGTTTCAATCTCTCCAATAAATATATCCGCCCTATCATTCTCTTCCGGCTCCTTGTCCTGAAAATCAACCATTAAAAATAAAAAATATCTACCATCATAACTTATCTGCTTTTTATCATAATATCCAAAAAAACATATCTTATTTTCCGGGGTTAGAGGTATTATATTCATTTTTCCATCCTTTAACAGGACAATTTTTTATCCATGGCTCACATATACATATAATTCTTCCTTGAATTTTATCATAATTTTTAAGTGCTTCACATAGAGATTTTTCTGTTATCTTTTCAGGTGGCATAATATTTGTGTCAATTCCCATATATTTTGGCCCTTCTTCTCCAACAAGTCCATATTTTTTTGCCCAATCACACCTTAAAATATCAACATCAAAAAATTCAAATTTTTTACCTTCAATTTCAATTTTTATTTTTTTATCTTTAATTGCTTTTACAGGACTACTTTTTAAACAAGCAAGACACTCTTTACAAAGTTTTTCTCCTTTATAAATATTATCTTCCTTTAAATTTGCATCTGTGATTATTGAAATAAATCTCTGTCTTATTCCAAATTCAGGAGTTAAAACAATTCCATTTAAACCAATATCACCAAGTCCAGCACATAATGCAGAAAATCTTGAAACCTTATAATCATAAAATTTGAACCATTTTCCATAAGGATGAGTAAATCCCCAGGGATGAGCAATTTCTCCTTCTGTCTCTCCAGGATTGGCAACTATTTTCCCTTTATAACCATTTTTTTCAAGAAATTTAACAACATCAAGAGCAATTAATAAAAGTTCATAAATAACCCTGTGTTGAGCATAGGCAACATAAGGTCCTATTGTTTCAGATGGTGTTTTTCCTGCAGTATCTAAACATGTATCTGGATAATGGAGCCCTAAAACTATTATTGATTTTGCATCTTCCAAATAATCAGTAGTTTTTTTAATCTTAAATTCTTTCTCAATAACAAAAGGAATTCTTTTTCCATATCCTCTTCTTTTAAGTCCATCCTCTATATCCTCTATTTCTATCCTTTTTGTTTTACCAATAGATGTTTTTTCAATTTCTTTCATCAAATTATCAAATCTTTCAGAAGAACATATTCCAACTAAATCAGCACCCTTTTCTTTAGCATATTTTTTTATTTCCTCTGAAGTTATCTTTTCCCTTTTTATTTCTCTTTGATATTTCAATGGTTTTATTTTTGCAGAAGTAAAAACATATCTGAAAAGAATTTTATTTCCAATTTTCTCATTCAAAACTTCTCCCTTATCATTCAATTTACCCAATCCACAGGCAATAGCAGAAATTTCTTCAGGGAATATTGTATTTGCAAGTGATGAATAACCTAAATTCTGACATAAATGACTTATATCTGAAGACAAAAAAGATAATCTCTCTTCAACAGCCATTCCCATTTCTTTATTATTATAACTCATACCAAAAACAATAATTGAATTTATATCAGGAAGGTAATTTTCCATATCATTTCCATATTCTTTAAATTTTTCAACACTTTCTATTCCCAGTAAATCAATATTTTTTTCAATACATATATTCTTAATTTTCTCTGCAATTTCTTCTGGTCTTATTTCTATAATTTCCCTTTTTCTTCTCCATGTTCTTCCAAACCTTTCATCCTTAAATCTCAACTTTGGAACCATACAGACATACATACAAACTCCTGTATCAGGTCCTCTATTACCAATAGTATGAATTAATTTTAAAAATGTTTCCTCATCACCCTTTTCAGCAAATGGTGGAACTAAATTAAAACTTTCCCATATGCATCTCCATTTATTTATATCAGGGAATTTAAAAACTCTACCACCTATTTCAAGTTCATTTATCTTTTTAACCTCTTTTCTATATGCATCTGTAGGACAGTTTTTAACACATTCCATACATCTATCACATAACGGTTCTCCACTATAAATAGGGTCAGGAATAAGTTCTGCATCTGTTATAATTGATGTCAATCTTGTTCTTGCTCCATAAACTGGATGTAGAAAAAGACCATTCCATCCAATTTCACCAAGTCCTGCTGCAACTCCTGAATATCTATGGACAAGGTCTGGTGCAAAAGGATGTTTAATATCCTTATATGGTTTAAATCTCCAGATATTGCTTGCTGCTATTGGTAATGCTTTATAACCTTTATTTTCAAGAAATCTCGCTATATAAAAAGCAATTGAGTCAAGGCGATGATTCATTCCTGTTCCACCCTGATTTTCTCCATAAATATCAAACTGATGATTTATCCATTCCTTTTCCTCAAGTTCAACAGATGCGTCAAGAAAATATAATCCAACAACTATTACACTTTTTGAACCCAGTAGAAGTCCCAAAGGAGAAAGCATTAAAGGTGCATTTTTAAATCTATCAACAGAACCAATACCAACAAAATCTGCTCCCTTTTCTTTTGCAATCTCTTTAACCCTCTCTGTCAAATTTTTATCCATTTTTTCTCCTCTAAAACAGGTCTTTTTATTTTCTTATACTCAAAATTTAACCCCACTTTTTATCCTTTATTTATCTTTATTTTTCAAGTTCTGTATTCAATTTATTTTTTCCAATATCTCAAATAATTTTCTTTTTGCTTGCAGAATCTTTTCTTCATCTCCTTCAATTTTAGGATATAAAAATGAAGCATAAGAAACATATTTCCATTTTAAAATTGAATTTTCTTCGCCAATTATCTCTTTAATAAGTTTATCAATTTCTTTCTTTTTCCCTGAATTCTTTAAATCCTTAATTTTTTCTTCCAGCAAATAAAGATACCTTACATCCTCAAATCCATCACATATCCCACAATAATTTGGACTTATAAACAACTTATCACCTTCATTTACCACACAGGCATATCTAATCCTATCCTTATAAGGAGTAGAAAAACTATATATCTGACATCCATCTATCCCTCTTTTCCAAGCCCACCAGAAATCTATTCTACCTTCATAATATTTTCTATCATAGGCATGGGTGGAAAATTGTGTTGCTAAAATTGTATCGGGTAAAATGGGAACTTTTTTTGTCTGAATCCATTCAAAAATGGAATTAACAACAGAATAAGGAGCAATCCATGTTAAATATTTACACATTTTACTTAAAAGAGGCAATGTTGTGCCTGCAAATCCACTCCCAGCAAATTCAATATCTGGAACAACCTTTCTTATTTTTTCCATCCTTTCACAAACAATATCAACTTTTGCAGGGTCAAGTTCATCAATAAGATAATAAAATATTCTTCCAAATCCTAATTTTTTAAAATTATCATAAATTTGCTTCAAAATAGAAAAAGTAATCCTTTCTTTCTCCTCCTCCGAAAAAGAGTCAAATCCTTCTGGAAGCCAGTTTTTTACATACCATATATATCTGATAATCACATTTTCCATCCCATTTTCTCTCGCAGTTTTAGCAAAATAATTATATTTTGAAAAATTTAAAACAGGTATATTTCCATCCCATTTTTCAACAGTTATTAATTTCCCGGATATATTAGCAAGTGGATAAAATTCCAAAAAGTTATTTCCTGTATCTTTTAAAATTTTAATGCATTCCTCCCATAAAGAAATCCATTTTTCTTCAGGAAAATTTGGAAATAAATATGTAAATATTGAATCAGGACAACTGTGGAAAAAAGTTACCGAAAATCTGGATTTTTCAGGAAGTTTAATATTCCATACTTTTATAGATAATTCAATCTCTTTTTTCTGGCTTTTTTCTGGTGAAATCAAAACTTCTACAGAATAATTACCCGGCTTCACATTTTCTGTATTTATCCTCAACCAAAAACCACAATCTTCTTTCCCTGTATTCTTAATTATATTACCCTTTTCTATCTTTCTATCTTTTTCCGCCCAGATTTCTATATTTCCTGGAAAATTATTTTCTTTTATTTCACACCTTACATCACCTATATCAAAAAAACTATTTATTCCAATTTTCTTCCACTCTTTCTCTCCTAATCCTAAATCTATGTCAATTTCATTTACAGAATTTCTCTCATTTTCTTTGTAATAAGAGTATATAAAATATCCATTTTTTAAATCTTCTTCTTTTAGTTTGAAAGTTATAAATTTTTCTTCCAGCGGTATTTTAGGATTCCTGTATTTTTCTATTGATAATTTTTTAGGACCTCCCAATGGTGTTTCATATTCTGCAATTTTAATATTTTTCTCATATATTTCCTGTTTAACTATAAAAGGTGCTTCTTGAGAAACTTTTATTGGTATTTTTATAAAAACAGGGACTAAATTTTCTGAAAATTCAACTTCATTCTCAATTTTTTCTATTAAATTTCTTTTAAATGTCAAAAATTCAGTTTTAATAAGTAATTTTTTAGAGTCGGAAAAATTCATTATACTTAGATTTATGTTTTCATCTTCAAAACTCATTCCAGTAATAATTTTTGAAGAGGCAAATGATATATCATTAAATCCTTTAATTACATATATATTTCCTTCAAAACAAATATTTTTTTTGGGTTCAAGAATAACTTCAGGAAAAGAAAATTCATATGTAGCAAGTTTAGATGTCTTTGTCCAGAAATAAATTTTACCAAGAGAAGAGAATGTAAGAACAAGTGAGGAATTGGTTTCTATATCACCAATAGCAAACCAGTTATTAATAGGGTAATTTATCCATCTCTCACTTATCATATATTTTCTCCACAAATCAACCCAGTGGACTTTTTGGATTCCTTTTTCATCATTATAAAAAAGATATTGACCCGATGTAATTTCTTTCCCCCCTGGCATTACAAAATTTCTTACCATAAAACTATAGGTAAATTTTTTATCGGTATTATTATAAATTTGATATTTTTTGTTTGAAAACCTTTTTATAGACTTTGTTGTTATTTTATCTGTAATCTGATTTTATACCTTAATTTAAGGCAATAAATCAGTTTTCATTTAATTTTTATATTGTAACAGATATAATTAATATATTGTTAAAATTATTACGTAAAATCTTACATAATGTTATAACGAAAATTGTATTTAGCGCAGAAAAAAGAGACAACAGAAAAGAGCTATACCAAATCAAAAAAATTTTTTCTTTAAAAACGTAATTACGCCCTTCTTTTACGTAAAAATAAGGAAAAGTAAGGAGAAAAATGAAAAATCAGGAGTTAAAAAACCTTTCTAGTAAAATCATGAACGGTATTTAAAAACTTTTTTATATCCAGACTGAAAGTAATACAAAAAGCTTTCAATTTTACGAGTGATAATCTAAACTATCGAGCTTGAAATTTTTTATAAGAAGGTGAACATTTTCAATTGGTATACTATTGAAAATTTCTATTGAACCGTTTCTTATTATTTTAATCGAAACAAAAACATGATTTGATTTTATTTCAACATGTAGAATTTCATAATTTACGCTCATGGAGAAAAACTTAATGAGTATTACTATAAAAAGCAAAAAACAAGATATTACCAAAAAGACTGGAATATAATCCAAAAACTGAGAAAAATATCTAATAAAAAAATCAAATTGACTTAATTGAAATAATCCCGTTATATTCAGAACTAACGAAATTTTTACGTTTATCTGCTTGCCTCTGGAAAATATCACTGTTGTAACTGATATCCAATATATACCCTTTTTCCTTATTTTTATACGGTCTCATTACCCGCCCTATTCTTTGTACTAATTTAATTCTTGACTTTCCCTGAGATAGTAATACTACTAAGCTTAGATTTGGGATATCTAGCCCTTCATCAGCTAGAGAAGTGGAAATTAATGTTTGTAGTTTCCCGTTTTTCAAGTTTTCGATTTTCGTCATTCTTTCCTCTAAAGTACTTTTTGATGATACCCAATCAGCAATTATTCCATTTTCATTAAACAGCTCTGATAATTTTTTGGCTATCATTATTCTCCTAACGATAACAAGAGCGGGATATTTGTTAAGTAATTTTATTTTTTCAACAATTTGCTTATTTGTGTATGGAGAATTTTCGAAAATTCTAAGCATTGTAGAATACTCTTTTGCAAATGATTGATCAGCAAAATACTGTTTTGCTAACTGTATCTTATTAGCAATTTTTTCACTGATTCTAGGAGTGAACTGGATATATTCAATAGGTACTAAATAATGTTTTTGTGTCAATTCTGTGTAATTTATTGAATATGATATTTTCCCTAATAACCCTAGAATTTCTAACTCCTTTCCATCTTCTCTCAATGGTGTAGCACTTAACCCTAGTCTTAGACTATTCGGTGAATCCAACAGTAAACTTTTGATAACGTTAGCGGGTGTGTGATGTGCTTCATCTACAATTATTAAGTCTGCACTGCTTATTAATTCTTTCAATTTCTGATTTTGACCGCGTTTCTTTTGACTGTAGTAATAACTTACTGACAAAGCAATAAAGTCAGATTTTTGACCTTTCTCTAATTCATTAACCTCACCAGAAACTAATAGAAATGGCAAATCTTCTTTTTTAGCAAATTGTTGAAACTGTTTTAATAATGTTGTTGAGTTTACAGCATAGATAACTTTGGCATCTTTTTTGTTCTTTAACATTTCTAGTACTGATAGAATAGCAATTACTGATTTTCCAGAACCAGTAGGGGCTTTTACTATTCCAGCCCCTACAATATTAACATCAGAAATCCATGACTTTATAGAATTTATTTGGTATTCACGCATTTCAAAGTTTTTCAAAGAGATATCATAATATTGTAAATTAGCAAACGGTTTTACTTTTAAATTGGCAAAATTACTCAATTTCCAATATAATCCACGTAAAGTAGAAAATCTAT